>Ga0247608_10000099_pt1 | contig 167503 bp, 167 predicted proteins | sample 176DNAGHGlowgp2_FD_193490 | JGI IMG/M metagenome (GOLD analysis project Ga0247608, IMG submission 193490) | Sheep rumen microbial communities from Palmerston North, Manawatu-Wanganui, New Zealand - 1766 DNA GHGlow gp2 | ecosystem: Host-associated > Mammals > Digestive system > Stomach > Rumen...
TCACAAATGGATTTATTTTGCGAAAAGGCCAAAGCCCCTTTACCGTGGGTTTCGGCTTATTTTATTATATATTGTCATAGATGTTGATTACCCTTTTCCCTGTTTGTTTTGCATATCTCATTGCAGCATAAGCCCCGCCGTATTCGTGTTCAAGTGCGCAGATCACAAGGTCGCTGCGGTCGGTCATCACCCTATTGCGAACTTCAATAGCCGCTTTCGGGTGTGCCTGCGACGATTCATAGCATATCTGCACCTCGTCATAATACGCCTCGAAACTCTCCTTGTTATCTCTGTACTCCGCCCGTTCATAGGGCAGTACAAGTATGTGAGAAACGTTTCCGCAGGCGTATTTCTCCTTACAGCGGCGGATAACTGATGATGCCAGCTGGTCAAATTCGCCGTCCCTGCCGACGAGAAAATCTGTGTATTCTTTGGAAAGGATAATCTCACGTAATACTTTTTCAAGTCGGTTCTCGATGATAAAAGGGTCGGAAAGACTCCGGGTTCCGAAAAATGTGACAGTATAAATATACATGAAAACACCTCCCACGCAATATCACTATCAGTATAACGCAACAATGATGCTATGTCAACGCTTTGCAAGGCTTAATATTTGCGCGGTATTGTACTATAATATTGTTGGGAGGGTGAGGAAAATGGATATAGCCGAGCGTTTAAGATCAATCAGAAAATCAAAAAACATCAGCGTTTATAAGCTTTCTCAGCTGTCTGGTGTTTCGGAAACCCATATCAGAGATTTGGAGCGCGGTGACCGTAACCCATCCTTTGATACTCTGAACCGATTGTCAGTGCCTTTGGGTATTACTCTTTCAGAATTGTTCAATGAATCAGAGGAAACTGCTTTCCTAAACAGTACAGAAAAAGAGCTTCTTAACTGCTATCGTATGCTTTCAAATGATAAGGCCGAAAAGCTGCTTGATTTTCTTAAAACTTTAGTATAAAAAAGGGGAACTGTTGTGCGTGATGACAACAGCTCCCTTTTCAACTTTTTAATTGGAATCAATTACCTCCAGCATCATCCGCGCCCCAGCCTTGTACCCCTTCTCGAACTCATACCGATACCCAAGGTTCGCCAGGTCAATCTCGGCATTCTGATACTTCCTGAGGAGCGTCTCGACTTGCGGATATTTTTCCAGTATCTCATGCTCCAAATCACAGACACTCTCAAAAAACTGCACATACTCCGCACCCCACTTTGATTTCCTTATCGCCGTTGCACGATTGCTATCATACAGTTCATCAATCACGCTTTTCACTTTCTGCCTCCTTCAACAACTGCATCGCATAATCATACAACCCCGGCTTCATCAGCAGCGCACGGACTATCTCCTTTTCATAGCTGCGAATGATCTTGGTAGAGAGCATCCCGAAATAAAGCGCCGAATAATCAGTATCATCCATACTGTCGATGATATGCGCGGTCACATCTTCCGGCAGAGGATACTTCTGCTTCATCCACCGCACAGCATATTCCTTACGCCGTTTCGGGTTGAAGAATTTTATCTTTTCCAATTTCTTTTTGCCTTCAGAATGATAAGTCAACACGACTTGAAATAACATTTTCCTGACATCATCGTCAAGCTTTGTCGTTTCATCGGACCACTCATAAATCTTATCGTAAGTGATGATAAGATCATCGCCGCTTTTTTTCGACCTATCAAATTCTCTTTCAACTTCTTCATAGAACGCCTCAACGATTTTCTGACGGACGAAAAGCTTGCCATTTCCTGCAAGTGCATCATCAATCATTTGCTCTGTGTTGTCGTTTGGAAAGCTCCTTTTTACACTTTCACGCATTTCTTCAAGCGGAATATAAGCGTCAATAACACGGCGTTCAAAACCGCTGTTTTTTGCAAGCATACGCGCTTCTAACATTGCTTCCTCGTCTGGCACAGTTTCAAAAGGGTCTATCCGTGTGAACTCATATAGGGGCTTTCTCTTTATATGTACTTTGCCGACTATCAGATAGACGATCAGATCACGGACATCTTTTCCGAGCTCCTTGAACAGTTTGGATAATCCGTCTAAAGACAGTCCCAGTTCTAGCCAATCCCGGACTATATCAGCTGCATCAGTGCTCTGTTTATGCTCCAAGAAATAACGCATTAATTGAGACTCATCAATGTATTCCGCTATGTATTTCTTGAATTCTGGACCCCATGCACCCTTGAACATTACCATATAGCGCTCAAGCAGATCATAGCCTGTGAAGCCTCTGTCAAACAACATGAAATACAGTTTCATATAGTCGTACTGTATTGGAATGTATCCCTTTCGCCCAGTGACCTCTTCTACTATCTTGCACGCTTCAATGCACTGTCCGTGTGTTATTCTGTCTCCGTAAACAACTGCTGCGTCTGTGAAACTGCTTGATATCAAACACGCAATTGCAAGAAGATACATATGCGGTCGATTTCCGAAAGTCTTAGTGCCAAAATAGGGCGTGAAGTACTTTTCCTCTTCGGATTCTTCATTAAAAAAAATATGATATAGATACTCTATCACATCAACATCCTTCCCCGCATCTGCGTCATTTGGAAGATACTTCGTGACATCTCTTTCAAGCTCATAATCCTGAATGCAGTAACCCTGAACCATATCTCCGATGATGTGTATTTTACCTCCACACTCTTTTACGGGAACAAGGCATTCGATGTTATAGTCCCTCACCGTCTTCACTTCGGTGTCTGCAAGCTGTCCCGCTTTCGCTATTTTGAGGCAGTCCTCATATACCTCCACCCATTTCTTAGGATCAATTTTTGTCGCATTGACCTGTGCAAAAATACTTGTACTCAATGATTTTTACTCCTTTCAAAATATAATATTTTGAGGGGCTCCGAAGAACCCCTCATAAACTTCATTATGATCTTAGTGCGTCCAATGTCTCACGGCTGAACTTGAAATCCTGCGCCTCAATCGGCCTTTCCAAAAGCAGCCCTTTTGCATCGGCACACCTGCTCAGCATAGCCGCCAGCTCTCCCGGCATTTTCGTTGTAGGATCAATAAGAACGGACTGTATCACCATTCCATACGTCCCCTCCAAAGAGAGCGCATATCCGGGAATAAACGGTATCTGCTCAAAGCTGCCGACCTTCTCGTAAACGAGATAGTCATCGCCGAACTCCTCTGTTTCAACTTTCAGCTTACGCTTATACCATTTGCAGCGGGATAAAACGTATCCGTCCTCTGTGATAACAAAATCGTCTTTTAGATAATCGAGCCGCTTCATCTCGCCAAAGCGATGGACCTTGTCGCCCTTTCTTTCCTTTGCCGTTTTTGTAATGACTACCGGCATCCCATAAAACCCCGACACTTTTACCGGCATAGGATATGCGCTTTCCGGCATTTCGCATTCCGTTACTGCCTCGTAAGTATAAGTGAACTCGGGACGCTGCTGACGCATTATCCTTTCATTAACCTCGCGGGCTTTGTACTCCCGTGAGAACAGCAGCGACATGACCTCGTCAAGCGCCTTTTCTTCATCAACAACACGTCCGTTGAAGAACTCAAAGCCCTTTGTGTCGCCGTTTCTGATCAGATCGACCATTTCAAGGAACTCCCTGTCTTCGCGTTCCATACGCTGATCGACTTCAATAAAGTCAAGGCTTTTCCAGCCCTCCGCCATAGCAGCTGTTGTGTAATCGTTTCTCCTACATACGACCTGCGTTTTAAGGTCACCTACAACAATTACCCGCATATCAGGATTAAACTTGTCCCTCAATGCGATGAAGGCTTCAATGTCCTTCGCCGATATAAGGTCAACTCCGTATATGACGGTCAGCCCGCTGCACCTCATAGCTCTTTCTGCGATATCCTTATCGCCGTTAATGAGCTCTTCAAGCCAAATGCAGTCTTTTATAACGGCAAGTCTTTCAGTTCCTGCGCAGACAATGGTCTGCTCATGACGTTTTCTCTCTTTGAGGAGCTCTTCCAGAAACTCCTCGCTGCCGTATAGGCAGATGTTCCTGTTTGTGCGAAGGATCAGCGCCTCCGCTTCCTTTTTGTTTTTGATGATTTCCTTCATTTGAAAAACCGTCCTTTCTACGTTATTTTTTAGAGGCATAAAAAGACAGAGTCTCCTTATAACGGAAACTCTGTACTAAGATACTTTTACCTCTTAACTATATTATACCATACATTTATATGGGCGACAAGGGCAAACGTCATTTTTTTACGACTCCCTATTTGATGAGATAGTGCTGAACAGTAGTATCCGATCTGTAGTGATGCAGAATAGTCACAGATACATATAATACAGCTACACGATCAAATACAATCTCTTTTCCTTGCGCTTCCAACATAGCTTTGCCTGCTCCTCTTAACCTATACGGGAGATCAAGCTTTTCTTTCAAGGGCTTGTTGTGCCTATTAAAGAAGTCAATTAAAAACTTCTTATAGAACTCCCTGCGTTCCGGATGCACCTTTATATCCTCTATTACCCGTTTGTACTCGTCCAATGCGCATAATGCCCTCGCATGATGAAGGTCCGCATCATGGTTCATCTGTTCTTTAGTGAGCATAAGAGTCCGTCCGTCGGCTATGGCGTCATAATAATACTTCTCTATAACGCTTATCTTATCCGGGTCGGTTATATAAGTTTCATTGTGTTTGCCACCTTTCCCAATTGAACTTATAACGACACTGTCTTTTCCCCATTCTATATCAGTTATAGAGAAACGTGCAAGCTCCGCCCGCCTTAAACCGACAGCACGGTTCAGTTCTAGGGATTCAGACGCTCTCTTATCATTAAAACTGTCTCTTATCGCAGGCTTCACTCCTCTTATGACCTCAGAGTATCTTCTAATAGGGTGAGTATAATCCACAACATACTGCCCCGTAGCCTTGCATACAGCGGAAAGTTTCAGGTTGATAGTGTTTGCGGAGTCACCTCTCTTTATAAGGTGTTCAATATAGGGCTGTATATACCGGACAGACTCCTCTATTGTGGTACGCGAGGTACCCGTTTGCGCTGCAACAAATAAGGCGAAGTCTTTTACAAACCTTATATAAGACTTCATCGTCCCATAACTGAAAATCTTATCTTTAGCTACATCTATATGAAGCATAGCCCTCTTTATATCCTCCATACTCCGGTGCTCTATAATCATTTGGTTCCTAACAGCACGGCGCTGCTGCAATGTCTTAACCTTATAGTCGCGTTTGCTCTCTCCATAAGCGGCCATAGCTTCAAGGTTAGTACGGAGGGCGTAGGTAAGCTGTTTGGTACGGTTTCTTTGCATAGTGATCTCTCCCTTTAAAAAATTTTGTCAGTTGAATTATTTGCCGTAATTTAACACTTTTGATTTATCCCGTAGGAAAGGAAGCGGTCATCTTCCACCGGCGTTTGGGGCATTTTAAGTCCGCTCAGTGACTTTGGACGTATAAGGCTGCCCAGACCGTCGGCTCAAAAGCAAAACGCAAAACCTTGCCGACATAGGTTTCTTCATTTGCACTATTATTAGTGCCTATTTTTCTGCGCCTATAAAGGCGATTCAACTGACTCCGGCCACCAAGCACTTATGATGCGCCGGTTTTGCTGTCCCTATAACGACAGCTATGAAAGAGAGATCGCTGTACGGAAACGATCATCAACGCGCTTCCTCCGCCAAGCACGGTTTGAGCTTTGTATTTTCCTTTATAAAGGAACCCAAAGCAGTATCTATATAAAAAGGAATGCATCTGCCTTCCTTGAAACAAAACAAAAAGTACAGAGTTTCGCTGTACTGAAACTCTGTACTTGGGGATACTATCCTTCTACCTATATTATATCATATCTTTATAAATCAAACAAGGGGTTTCTATTTTTTATCAATGTCAATATGGTTCCATATTTATAAAACCATAATAAGTATAATTGAAGCACTTAGTTCAGAAAATTCCCTGTTCTACCTGAATTACCTGAAATACCTGATTTACCTGAATTCAGGTAATTGCAGGGGTTAGTATATCAACAAAGAATACAGTTCCATATTAACCTTCCTAATCCGCTGCTATCAGGTTACACCTCGCCATATGGGCGGGTGTAACCCGATAGCTGAAGCTAAAAGAGTGAATCCTATATGCTCAAATCAGAGTAAAAACTGCTCTGTTTTTATAAAGAAAAAACCCCGAAAATCATCCGTTTGGAATGACTCCGGGGCTTATATAAAAGTAATATTGTCTGTATATATAATACCATAAAATAGGGTAAATGTCAAGTGCTTACATTTGAGTTGTTCCTATCTATGTGGACAACGGGTTGAAAATTCCGATAATCATTTGTTATACATTGCTGCAGTGCTTGCCAATAAAAAAATACCATCAAATCAAGATACACGCATTTGATCTCCATTGAATCATTGGCTTTTCAGTGTCACCTGTATATTTCCAATATGTGGAACAGTGGCTTTTTAGTGTCACCTGAACCGTATTTTCCCTTCATTATAGAAGCCTATTCATAGAATCAATGGATTACATAAAAAATGCTTCCGACTTGCAAACCGCGATAATACGGGTTTTTACAGAAATGACCTTTCTGAAGTATTTTTGAAAAACCACGAAACAAGCCTCTAATTCTTGCATTAAGTTCACTGGCTTTTTAGTGTCACCTGAACGCCCCAAAATATGGAAACAGTGGCTTTTGGGTGTCACCTGAAAATGAGTTTATCTTTCAATAATACTGTAATTCAAGAAAAACAAATGATAACGCAAAATGTGTTACTAACCCGCAAACCGCGATTTTACGTACGTTTACAGAAATCGCCTTCCCGGAGTAATTTTGGGAAAACACGAAATAGGCCTCTTATTCCAGCAATAAGTTCACTAGCTTTTTAGTGTCACCTGACTTTCAAACAGCGAATCTACGCAGTTTGAGGCTATGCATTACTATAAAGCCAGCAGATTTCAGCATTTTTTACACGAAAATTCCCTGAACATAAAGGATTATATGGCTATTTTTGTGCTCTTTAAAGCACCAAAATACGGATTCAGTGGCTTTTTAGTGTCACCTGAAAAACAAAAAGTATGATAAAAGCTTATATATTCGCAAGCACGCTTTTCTTGCAAACTGCGTATCTGCGTTATTTGCGAGCCATTTCTTATTATGGGTTAATGCATTTTCTCCGGAATTTGAGACTGGATTTTTGTGTCACCTGAAAAATGGTATAATATGGTAGGAGTGGCTTTTTGGTGTCACCTGAAAAGAAAATCCATTTGTCATCGCATTCATTATCACAATTCGTTATGATAATATAACGAGTTGCGATATATAACCTTTATTGCAGAAAGCATAGGTATAGTCAATATGAATCATATCGGAATAAAGAACACTATTATAATGATGAAGCTCTCCGAAGAGAACCAAAAGAAGATATCTACCTTTATAAAATGCGCTGATCTTTATCTGGATGAGATAAAGCTGTTAAATGATGACCAACTCAGAAAAGAACCGTATATGTCAGATAACTCGGTGATACACTACCATCTTCCTTAGGAATATACAGCTGTATTAACTGAATAGCTCCATATGTGTTCTGTTTATAAGGGACATTCTCTGCCCAGCGTGCTTTTTGATTCAGAGGGCACAAAGAAAATGACTGCATTGGCGAGCTATGTTATAAACGCTCTGAGCAAAGGCAGAACTCTTGTAGTTGACGAGCTTGACAGCAGTCTGCATTTTAAGCTGCTCAGAGCAGTTATATCGCTGTTCAACAATCAGCTTAACAACAGCGCTCAGCTTATAGCGACTGTTCATGATATCTCTTTGCTTGACTGCAAGCGTCTGTTCCGCAAGGAGCAGATATGGTTTGCTCATAAGGACAGCGAAGGAGTATATCTGTATTCTCTTGCGGAGTTCACCTCGGATAATGACGGTGTAAGGGAAACCAGTGATCTTATAGAAAAGTATAAACAGGGCGTATTCGGTGCGCTGCCTTATCCTTGTTTTTTTATTTTAAAAAATTAAATTACTTTTTTTGAAAAAAGGGCTTGACAATTTAGAGTCTATGTGTTATAATATATTTGGTTAGAAAAACCATAAGTACAGAGTTTCGTTTGAACGGCGGGACTCTGTATTTTTTATGTTCAAACACAAATAAGCTCATTATCGGCGTGGGCGGCATAAGGGTCAATGATCCCATTATAGAGAAGTATACCTTTATAAGGAATACTTCCAAATCATCCATTCTTAAGAAAGGAATTCATTTATTTGAAAACGGGGGAAGGGCACCCCATAGCTTGCATGAAAGACGAGCTTTGAAGTCCCAGTCCGCGCCGAGGTCCTCTTTTGATCCAAAGGAGACCGACATGAGCTATATCCTTTATAACCCTGCAACCCTCTCGCCTGATATCCTCAGCAAACTTCGCAACTCCCTTAATCCCACGCTTGATTCCTCCCTTGATTCCACGCTTGATCCCTCGCTTGATCCCGAGCTTGCTTCCGCACTTATATATCTGAGCAGCATCGAGAAGGTTATCTGTCCTGTCTGCAGAAAAACAATGTATAAAAATGGAAAAAGCACAAAGGAATGCAACGAAACCGACTCCATTGGCAATGATTGCAAGTTCTCTCTCGAATTATCGCGCATCAAATGCAAAAGCGAGCGCTGCTATGTTGAGCTCAAGTATTTCCAGGATACATATCCCGGAAGCACGATGAAGCCTTCAGAGTATTTTAAGACCGTCGGAGAAACCGCACTACTCCTTGGCTTGGAATCAGCTGCTGAAATCTTTAATCTTGATGAAATGGTCGTTAAAAAAGCGGTAAATCTCTTTTGCACGGATCTTATCAAGCCTAATCAGGATGATACCCTTGCTTTTCATATGATTGAGACCAGCGAGCAAAAGTATCTTATTGTTATTGACGTAGACAAGAAAATGATTGTTGACGTTCAGAAGAAACCTTCTATTCAACAGTCAATAAGGTCAGCTCTGGATACGTTTAATACAATTAAGCGTATAATTATTCCCAACGATGAAAAGATAATGGAATGTATTAATTCCACTGGCAGAAACTCTTTGGTCGTTACTGTTGAACGGACAAAAGGAAGTTATACGAAGAAATTGATGATAGAAGACATTGATATGAAAACCATAGTGTCCGCTCATAATAAGGTCATTAAATTTCTGCATGCTAATCCCAAATCTACGCTCAAAGAATTGTCGGGATTGAAAGGATATCTATAATAGATAACTAAACATGCATTTCCCCGAACGGAAAAGCTCCGTTCGGAGAATGATCATTTTCCGGTATTTGATTTATCATCATCATCCATATCCATCATCTTCTCTATTTCCGTCTCAATAAGATCTTCAAAGTACCTGTTGATCTTTTCCTGATATCCTTCTTCGACTTCTGAAAAAGTATGGGTATAGAAGGTCTTCATTACTATATCCGTTTTCCAGCCGCCAAGCTTCTGAATATAGACAGCAGGAATATTCAGTTGATCAAGCTTGGATGCAAAAATGTGACGGAGCTTATGAAGACTTATGTCATAGCCCTGCTGCTTCATCAGCTTTTTGAAGTTTTTGGCTAAGTAGTTGTACCCCTTTTCGATGATAAAATCTTCATCGGACTTATGAGGTATCTTACTTATCTTTTCCAAAAGATATGGAGGAAGAGCATTGGTGCGGGTGCTGCTGTCGGTTTTGTTGACATCTCTGAGGACATCCTTTCCTCCGCTGTAGACAAGCGCTCTTCTAACAGATATATAATTCCCTTCGGGGGAGATGTCTCTGAACTGCAATCCCCGCACCTCACTGATACGGAGAGATAACCACATTGATAACAGGCAGGGCAGTTCAAGAGGCGTTCCTATTACTGCCTTTATAACGACTTCGGGTTCGGGGAGTATTATCTCCTTTTTCTTTTCACGAGGCAACGTCACCTTTCCAAGCGACTGAAGCTGTATCCCCATAGAACTTGCAGCTGAATATACAAGCGAAAGTCCCTGACGGACTGTTTTTCTTGACAGTCTCGCAGCGTCACAGTTAACGGCTGCCTGAATATCTATAAGCCTAAGTTCTTGAACGGGCTTATCCATAAGCTGCTGCATACGTGTCCGCATGATAAGATCGTAGCTTCTTATCGTTGTTTCGGAGACCACATTCCTGCGGGCTTCAATGTACCTGAAGATTGCAGCCTCAACGGTGATATCCTGCTGAGGGATCCCGCATCCGTGTTTCTGCTTGTACTCAGTTGCAGCTTTGATAGCCTCCCATTCTGTTGAGCGGACGAATCCTTTAATGATCTTCTTTCCGTTACGGTCAACGCCAAGATAGGCGAAAGCACGATAGTTTCCCGAAGGAAGAGGTGTTGTTTTCATCAGCTTCTCCTTTCCGCTTCACATCCCAAGCAGCTCTGCAAGAGTAAGATTCCTGACGGCAAGGAACTTGTCAAGCTGTCCAAGGGTGATGTTCCAGGGCTGTGTGTTATAGTTGTAGAGCGTCCTAACTGTTGCGTTCAGATCATCCGCAAGCTCTGAATCCGATATTTCATTGATTGCCTGGAAATATCTTATCTTCGCCCATATCATTTTTGAAGGGCTTACAAGCTTTGGTTTTTTCATCAGCTTTCATCTCCTGTCTCATTAAGGGGCGTGTTGGTAAGTGTATGCTGTCATTGCTTGAACTTAATGAATTATCTCATTCCTTTTTTCTAAGCTTTCAGTAGCTTTTATATATATTATAAGGAAAGAGGTTCAAATTTTTGCTTCATGAAAGCAAAACTAATCATTGGATTTTTCCATTCAGAGAGAGCTTTTGCGCTCTCCCTGAAAGAAAAATACGGCTTGGTTTTCAACATTTCAACTTCATTTCAACACGGTTTCAACCGAGTTTTCAACAGCTCATTCAAGTTTCGTTTCCTCTGAATGATCCACCTCATATATAGGTGATCCGAAATACCTGACATAGATCATATCAGGTAACGTCAGATAGGAATGCACCCTCCTGATGAGTTCTGCTCCCTCAAGCTCGGCAAGCACCTTGCGACACTTAGGCAAGGACACCCTCAGGAGCCCTGCAAGCTCTTCCTGCGAGAAGAAGATGAAGGGGTAGCCATCCCTGTCATGGAAGCGAGGGTTGGTCCTTGATGCGAGTGCTCTCTCGAACATCAGGAAGTACGCAACGATTGCCAGGATCGTGAGGTGCTTCCACTGCGGATCCACGATCATTACCTTGGAGACCCGCAGGAAGGGCGTGATCGGATAGTTCTCATTCGGAACTATCGGTTCGTAGGTCGATTTTAACTTTTCAGGCATATGTTTTGCCTCCTTAAAAATTTGTTGCCGGCCGACAAAACCATAATATCATTGATAACCGATTCCTGCAAGGGTTTTTGAAATTCAAAGCCCATTCTTGTGGAGGCCAATTTAAACCGCGTATCTGCGCCGTTTGCGAGCGGCTCCACAAAATCCGATTTCTTTGTGCATTTTGCACAAAAGCAATCATGGCTCAGCTTTGGAACAGGAAGCTCCACACCTTTGCCTTCGATGACTTGATTTGACTTTCAGTCAAAATTATGGTATAATAAAGATGTAACAATCCGATGTATCAGTCCTAAGGAAAGGACGGATACGTTAATGAAAACTACAAAACTTGCATCAGGAAATCACAGGATCCAGGTCTATTACGGGAAAGACAAAAATGGAAAAAAGCTCTTCAAGAGCTTCACAGCCCCCACTGAATGGGAAGTTCTTAAAGCTGTTGAGGATTTCAGATCCAAAAACGCTATCGGCGTTGATGACCCGGCTGATCTGACTGTAGAGGGTGCGATATTGCGGTACATCGGTTCCAGAAGCAATATCCTTTCTCCTTCAAGCCTCAGGAGCTATGATCTGATAAGCAGAACACGGCTCCAGCTCATCAGCAAGCATAAGATTGGTAAGCTCACTCTGATAGACATTCAGTCCGCTGTTAATGAGGATGCTGCAAGGCTCTCCAGAAAGTCGATCAGAGAAGCTGTCGCACTGCTTTACAGCGCAGCCGCAGCCAACGGCGTAGATCTTCGCCGGCTTGGTAAGGTCAGTTTGCCGATGCATAAGAAGCACATTAAGGAATTGATGCCCGTTGAGCACCTCATTCCCTTGATTGTCGGCACCAAGCTTGAGCTGCCTTGTCTGCTGGCAATGTGGCTCTCATTGAGGATCAGTGAAGTCAGAGGGCTGAAATTCTCGGATATTTCCGAAGACGGCAAGTATATCACAGTACAGAGAGAACGTGTTTACTGCGACGGCAAGGACTATGTCCGTGAAATAAACAAAACGGTCGAGAGCACAAGAAAAAATGCACTCCCGACCTATATCCTCGATCTTATCAACGCTGTTCCTCACGACAGCTGTGACGACTTTATCATCACCCTTGGTTACAACAATATTTATAAATCCTTCAAGAGACTGATGATCAAGCACGGCAGCAGTATGACATTTCATGACCTTCGCCATGAATTTGCCACGACCCTTAACGACCTGGAGATCCCCTCGGCATACATTCAGAAACTTGGCGGGTGGAACACAGACAACATAATGAAGTCGGTTTACACTCACACGACCCGCACCAAGGAAACTGAGTACCAGCACAGGATAGACGAGTTTTTCTCAGGCATTATCAGCAAAGGCCCGGATCCAAAATAAGGAAAAATGCTGCTGAAAAGTGCGTGAAAACTCGTGAAGAACCGTGAAGAACGATCACAAAACAGGTCAATTGATCATCGAAATACTCAATTATTCGGATTGAAAGTAAGTACGCATTTATTCATTTTGCCTGTATCGCGAAAAAATTCGTGAAAACTTTTTTGCAATTTGTCTTCACGAAATGCAGTTGAATTTCAAAATATTCAGTTTAACCTGCACCCGCAAACCGCGTATTTTCGGCATAAAAAGAACTCAAACCCCGTAGATACGAGGTTTGAGTTAACTGGAAATTATGGCGCGGATTGAGAGATTTGAACTCTCGCGCCCCTTTCGAGACCTACTCCCTTAGCAGGGGAGCCCCTTCACCACTTGGGTAAATCCGCAAAGTGCTGGCATTAAAAAATAATTGGCGGACAGGGTGGGATTCGAACCCACGGTACGTTGCCGTATCACCGGTTTTCAAGACCGGCTCCTTAAACCACTCGGACACCTGTCCATTTATCCGCTCGCCGGCGACTAGATTATTATAGCATATAATCAGGGCTTTGTCAAGCCCTTTTATCGATGCAATATTATTAAACTTGCAACAATTCACTATCGTCAGCTTTTGAACCTGTATTTCCTGTTATCTATTAAGTTTTTATCCTTTGCTAAACATTATTCAATACTTTTAACAAAAATATTTCAGAGGGTTAAAAATGATTTGTTATTTTTATCAATTTACAAATCCGGTATTTAGTTATATAATATAACTAGAGTTTGAGAGATCAGGCTCCAGTCAACTCCCTGCTCCGGCGCAAGGCCGCTTCGGGCAGAGAGTACAGACATATTAAGGAGGAAACCAAAAATGAAGAAGAACACAAAGATGACAGTAGTACTGGGCGCACTAGTTGCCCTGACCATGGCTCTCGCAAGCTGCGGCAGCAACAGCTCCAGCAGCTCGACAGCAGCTACCACCACAACAGCAGCTACCACCGCTGCAACAACAGCCGCTGATGCAGCCGACACAAAGGCTCCCGAAGAGACTAAGGCTCCCGAAGAGACTAAGGCTCCTGAGGAGACAAATGCTCCCGAAGAGAGCAAGCCCGATGCAGGTGACACAAAGGTCGATGTTGAGGCTCTGACATCCAATGTCTGGATGGCAGCATCTCTGGTAATGGAAGACAAGTCTACTGTTACTATCGAAGAGTATGCAAACAATAAAGGCGCTGACATTTCGGATCTCTCTGTAAACCTGGCATTCACTCCGGACGGCAAGTTCATTGTCGTAACTTCTTCCGGCGTTCAGACCGGTACATACACTGTTGTTACCGAGGGTATCAAGGTAACTCTTGACGACGGCAAGAACACCGAGTTCGAGATGACCGATTCCGACGGCACAAAGCTCCTCGCCGAAGAGGAGAAGGAGCCCCAGGGCGATATCTACGGCACTATCTACGGCATCAACCCCAACGCTACCGTTGAGGAAATGGTAAACGCTGCTAACGGCGGCGCTCAGCAGGGCGAAGGCGAAGAGCAGCAGGCTGAAGGCGAAGGCGAAGAGCAGCAGGCCGAGGGCGAAGGCGAAGAGCAGGCTGAAGGCGGCGAGGAAGCTGCTGAGTAATACACTCACAGCTCAGGATCTCATATAACACAAAAAAGGCTCCGAAGGGTTTTGTTCCTCCGGGGCCCTTCTTTTTTTACGGTCTGCGCCTTCCCTGCCCTGCACAGCTCTTATCCCGCTGCCTTGGCGCGGCAGGCTCCGGTCATCCTCCTGCGGAGATAGCTGTCCCAAAAAACGGACTGTTCCCCTATACAGCCTCAGAGGTCATAATACAGGCCGTATTTATCAGCAATATCCAGGAAACGCTGATAGTAGCCCTCCTTGAAGAATACACACATACGCCTGTCGGGAGAATTGATCTCGCCGTTATAAGCCAGCAGCTCATCCGCCAGCTCCGGGGTCATGTGATAGAGATTTGTGACCAGACGGCAGAACTTCATATTGTTTGCTATGCCGAAATGCTGCTTTGTAAAGAAATGGGTACATTCATGGCTGCGGCGGATGAGCAGTGACTTCTCCGCCCAGAGCTCTCTGCTGAGGCCCCGATCCTCCGGGGCAGCGAAGAGCTGTTGTCCTTTTCAGGCCTTCCGCTCCCGGTATGCGGTTCCGTTTCAAACCGTTTTCCATATCCCTGCTCCGGGAGCTGCTCTGCGAAAGGAGCGTTCTTTATTACTTAGCCCCCAGCTCAGCCCAGACTTCGTCAACGAAGCTGCTTATCATGTCCGAGGTTATCATCGTGCTCCTGGATATGCCTGATCTGATGCAGAATTCGGAGATATAGATCTTTACGGCGGCTTTGCTCGCTCCTGCGTTGTACTGCTCTGTTATCATTCCTTTGAGCTTGGTTTTGAGCATCGCCGGCATCTCTCCCGATACGCCCCCGCTGACCGCTTTCAGGTCATCGGCACTGAGCTCTGTGTCCTCGGCTTTTTCTGTTATGTTCCTGTTCATTTTGCTGCCCTCCCTGATCTTTTCTTTAAGTATATCTTTTTGGCTGTGTTTACAGTAATAGTCATTATACCATTTTTTAGGTTTGTTTGCACCGATTTTGTCATCACCGAGCCGGAGAAAAGGGGAAATTCGTATGAATAGACAACATTTCGCAGTGCTTTTTGTGAATAGCACTGATATGCTTTGAGCCTGCACCGACAGGATGTGCAGCCATGCTTTCAAAGAAAAGGCCGCATATCCTTCCCTGCTTCAGTAGGATATGCAGCCTTTGCCTGTATCTGTTTTTGAGCTATCCGAGCAGCTCTGTCAGCCTGTCCGCTGCGATGCGGGTGTCCTCCGGAGAGCCGAAAGTGGAAAAGCGGAAATATCCCTCGCCGCACTTTCCGAAGCCCTCGCCGGGGGTGCCGACTATCTGCGCTTCGTTCAGCAGAAGATCGAAAAATTCCCAGCTCCCCATTCCTTTCGGGCAGCGCAGCCAGATATACGGTGCGTTCTTTCCTCCGGTGTACCAGATACCCAGCTTGTCCAGAGCCTGCATCACCGTTCGGGCATTCTGCTTGTAAATACCGATGTTTGCGTGTATCTGCTGCTGCCCCTCGGGTGTGAACACCTCGCAGGCTGCCCTTTGGATTATATAGGATACGCCGTTGGTCTTTGTTGTGCGGTTGCGTATCCACATATCGTTCAGCTCCATGCCGCACCGTGTCAGCTCATGAGGGATGACCGTATAGCCCAGACGGGTCCCTGTAAAGCCTGCTGTTTTGGAAAGAGAGCAGATCTCGACAGCGCAGGTGCGGGCGCCCTCTATCTCAAATATCGAATGAGGCAGGCTGTCGTCCTCGATAAAGGCTTCATAGGCCGCGTCGAACAGGATCACAGCGCCCCTTGCGTTGGCGAAATCCACCCAGGCTCGGAGCTGATCGCGGCTGAACACCGCTCCTGTCGGATTGTTCGGCGAGCAGATATAGATAAGCTCTGCTGCGAGGCTCTCATCCGGCATGGGAAGAAAGCCGTTCTCCTCGCTGGAGGGCAGATGCACGATCTCTCTGCCGCCCATAACGTTGGCATCAACATAAGCAGGATAAGCGGGCTCGATTATCAGCGAACGGTTGACACGGTCGAAAAGGTCGAGGATATCTCCCAGTTCGTCAGAAGCCCCGCTGGAGATAAAGACCTCGTCATCAGCTGCCTGAACTCCCCTGCTGCGGTAATAGTCTGCAACGGCAGTCCTCAGAAAGGGGGCTCCGCACTCAGGCATATAACCGTTGAATGTCGCCGGGTCGGCCTGATCGTCGGCAGCCCTGTGGAGGCCCTTGATGACAGCATCGCACAGCGGCAGGGAAACGTCCCCGATCCCCAGCCGGTAAATATGCTCTCCGGGATGTCCGGCAAGATATGCCTTTACCTTCTGGGCGATATTGTAAAACAGATAGGAATCCTTCAGATGAGAATAATTCATATTCGGTATCAGCATACCGGTCACTCCTTTATCTTCATTTCATACTTATCCTTATGGGCTCCTGTGGGGATAGCTGTCGGATAGCTTCCCGTAAAGCAGCCCTTGCAGATACCGCTGCTGCCTGTCAGCTCGGTGAGCTTTCCCGCCGGGAGATAGCCAAGGCTGTCAGCCCCCATCATAGCGGCGATCTCCTCCGGGGTATGGCGGCAGGCCACCAGGCAGTCCTCCGAGTCGATATCGGTCCCGTAATAGCAGGGGTGCAGGAAGGGCGGCGCCGAGACACGGAAATGTATCTCCCTTGCTCCCGCCTCTCTGAGCAGAGCGACTATCCTTCCGCCTGTCGTCCCCCGGACGATGGAATCATCCACAAGCACGACCCGCTTTCCCTTTACTGTCTGCGATACCGCCGCCAGCTTTATCCTGACCTTGTCGTTCCGGGAGGCCTGAGTCGGGGAGATGAATGTCCTTGCTATGTACTTGTTCTTGATAAGGCCGATGCCGTAGGGGATGCCCGAAGCCTGAGAGAAGCCGAGGGCAGCGTCCAGCCCCGAATCCGGGACCCCTATGACCACATCCGCCTCAGCAGGGCAGCTCTCCGCCAGTATCCTCCCGGCCCTGAGCCTTGCTTCATGTACCGACACCCCGTCTATCACAGAATCAGGGCGGGCGAAGTAGATATATTCAAAGATACAGCTATGTCGGCGCTTCTTTCCGCAGTGCTCCCGCAGGGAGCGCACTCCATCCTTTGAAAAGACCAGCATCTCCCCGGGCTCGATGTCTCTGACGAAGGCTGCCCCGACCGCTGTCAGTGCGCAGCTCTCGGAGGCGGCGACATAAGAGCCGTCCGGGAGAGTCCCGAAGCAGAGCGGCCTGAAGCCGAAGGGGTCTCTTACCGCGATGAGCTTGGTCGGAGACATGACTACCAGAGAATATGCCCCCTCAATAACATCCATTGCCGCCGAAACAGCCTCCTCGATAGAGCCTGTCCGCAGCCGCTGTTTGGTGATTATATAGGCTATGGTCTCGGTATCGGAGGTGGTGTGGAAAATAGCGCCGGACATCTCCAGCTCGGCTCTCAGTTCGGCAGCATTGGACAGATTGCCGTTATGCGCCAGCGCCATCCTGCCCTTCATGTGGTTGACTACTATCGGCTGGCAGTTGCGGCGCTCGTTGCCGCCTGTTGTGGAATATCTGACGTGTCCTACCGCCATATTCCCCTTGGGAAGAGCCGAGAGCTCGGAGGGAACGAACACCTCCCCGACCAGCCCCAGGTCCTTGTGTGCGGTTATTACTCCTTCTTCGCAGACAGCTATCCCGCAGCTTTCCTGGCCTCTGTGCTGGAGAGCGTAGAGCCCGTAATATACTGTTTCAGCCAGCTCGGCCTTTTCGGGAGACCATATCCCGAAAACGCCGCATTCTTCATGGAGCCCGCTCATTTCCCGTACCTCGCTGCCGCGCTGACAAAGCCGACGAACAGAGGGTGCGGCCTGTTGGGGCGGCTCTTGAACTCGGGGTGGAACTGCACTCCGACATAGAAATCCCGCTCTGTCAGCTCAACTGTCTCCACAAGCCTGCCGTCGGGAGAGATGCCTCCCAGAGTCAGCCCCGCAGATGTCAGCCGCTGGCGGTAATCGTTATTGACCTCGTAGCGGTGCCGGTGCCTCTCGCTTATCTCCGGGACACCGTAGCAGCGCTCCATAGCCGTCCCCTTGCCGATGACACAAGGGTAAGCTCCCAGCCTCAGTGTCCCGCCCTTGTCGATGGAATCGCTCTGGCCGGGCATGAAATCTATCACCTTGTTTTTGCAGACCTCGTTGAACTCGCCTGAATCTGCATCCTCTATCCCGCAGACGTTCCTGGCATATTCAATGACCGCTATCTGCATACCGAGGCAGATACCGAAAAACGGCATATCCTGCTCTCTTGCGTATCTGACGGCAGTTATCATCCCGTCTATGCCGCGCCCTCCGAAGCCTCCGGGGACAATGACTCCCGAAGCTCCGCTCAGCGCCTCCGCGATATTCTTCTCTGTCAGCTTTTCGGAATCGACCCACCTGATGTTGATATGCCGGCCTATGGAATATCCTGCGTGCCGGAGCGCCTCCGCCACCGAGAGATAGGCATCGTGCAGTTCGGTGTATTTACCGACAAGAGCGATCTCTGTTGTCTCCCGGGCGGATTTTATCCTCTCCACCATCTCTCTCCATTCGTCAAGATGCGGCCTCGGAGCGGTGATACCCAGCCGGCGGCATACGACTCCGGAGAAATCCGATCTTTCCAGCATCAGCGGAGCCTCGTAAAGATCCGGCAGAGTTATGTTCTCGATGACACACTCTTCCCGGACATTGCAGAAAAGCGCTATCTTCCTGAAGATCGACTCCTCCAGCGGCCTGTCGCACCGCAGGACGATGATATCCGGGTGCACGCCCATCCCCTGAAGCTCCTTGACACTGTGCTGTGTCGGTTTTGACTTGTGCTCGTCGGAGCCGCTTAAAAAAGGAACGAGGGTAACGTGTATGAACATGGCATTCTCCCGGCCGACTTCAAGGGATATCTGCCTTGCGGCCTCGATAAAGGGCTGAGACTCTATATCTCCGATAGTCCCTCCGATCTCGGTGATGATAACATCCGCATCGGTCTTTTTCCCGACAGAATAGACGAACTCCTTGATCTCGTTGGTGATATGCGGGATGACCTGGACCGTTGAGCCCAGATATTCTCCCCGACGCTCCTTGTTCAGCACGTTCCAGTAGACCTTGCCGGTAGTGAGATTTGAATAGCGGTTGAGGTCCTCGTCGATAAAGCGCTCATAATGCCCCAGATCGAGATCGGTCTCGGCACCGTCCTCGGTGACGAACACCTCGCCGTGCTGATAAGGGCTCATTGTCCCGGGATCGACATTGATATACGGATCCAGCTTCTGCGCTGCGACTACCAGCCCTCTGGCTTTCAGCAGCCGCCCCAGCGATGCCGCTGTTATGCCTTTGCCCAGCCCGGAAACGACTCCGCCGGTAACAAAGATATACTTCCTCATTGGTTCTTTCTCCTTCCGGTGTATGATTCAGATGGGTGTTTTTTGCACCGCTCCCGGTGCATGGAAGAAAACTAAAAAGCGCTGGCGCCGTAGTTTGAAAGGACTCTTGCCGAAGGGTCGTTTACATCGCAGCCCTCCCAGCTCCTGTTAGGCATCCAGAAATCTGCGATCATCTCTCCCTGCCCGGGATAGTATTTCTCAAAAAGCTCCCGGTAAAGCAGGGATTCCTTTGTAAATGGCTGAGCGTGGGTATATTTGCGTCTCAGAGCTTCATACTCTGCATCGGTGTAGTATTCCCCGGCATAGGCCTTGAGATAGTTTACGAGAGAATGACCGACCGCATCCGAAAATGCCGCCTTTTCCCGCCAGAGAATGCTCTCCGGAAGTATCCCGTCCGGCTCGAAGGCCTTGCGCAGCAGATATTTGCCCTTGCCGTAGGTGTTCAGCTTCTTGGCAGGGTCGATAGCCATAACGTATTTCACAAAATCCAGATCCCCGAAAGGCACTCTTGCCTCCAGAGAGTTTACGGATATACATCTGTCCGCCCGGAGGACATCGTACATATGCAGCTCGCGGACACGCTTCTCCGCCTCCTTCTGGAATTCCTCCGCAGAGGGGGCAAAATCGGTGTATTTGTAGCCGAAGAGCTCATCGCTGATCTCCCCCGTCAGGATGACACGGATATCTGTCTGCTCGTGTATCGCCCTGCAGACAAGATACATCCCCATACTTGCTCTTATCGTTGTGATATCGAATGTCCCCAGCAGCCTGACGACTTCCTCCAGCGAAGAAATGACATCGTCCTTTGAAATGATGACCTCCGTATGCTCCGAACCTATGAAATCTGCGGTCTCTTTGGCGTATTTCAGGTCGATGGCATCCTCGCTCATCCCGATAGCAAAGGTACGTATCGGCTGATGCGACAGCTTCTGAGCGACAGCGCAGACCAGCGAAGAATCCAACCCTCCCGAGAGCAGAAAGCCCACCTTTGCATCTGCCACCAGCCGCTTTTCGATCCCCTTCACCAACTTGTCGTGGATGTTTTTGTATACTGTCTCATGATCGTCGCCGCAGAACTGATCCACAGCGGCAATATCGCAGTAGCAGATGAATCTTCCGTCCATATAGTAGTGCCCCGGAGGGAAGGGCATGATCTTATCGCAGATATCCACAAGGTCCTGCGGCTCGCTGGCGAACACCGCCGCGCCCTCGCTGTCATAGCCGTAGTAGAGGGGGCGGATACCGATAGGGTCACGGGCAGCGATATATTTCCCCGTCTGCCCGTCGAAGATGATGCAGGCAAACTCTGCGTCCAGCAGGGAGAACATATCTGTGCCGTATTCGTTCCAGAGGGGCAGAAGTATCTCGCAGTCGGAATCGCTCTGAAAGCGATAACCCTTTTTGACAAGCTCCTCCCTCTGCGCTTCAAAGCCGTATAGCTCGCCGTTGCAGACCGCATAGCTCTTTCCCAGCGAGAAAGGCTGCATCCCCTCGGGAGTGAGCCCCATTATCGCAAGCCTGTGAAAGGCCAGCAGCCCGCTGCCTGTGTCTGCGAAGCGGGTATCGTCGGGGCCTCTTGACTTTGTCCTTTCAAAGCATTTTTCCATAAGCTCTCTGTCCGCCCCGGGCGAACACCAGCCCATTATACAACACATAGTTATTCCTCCGGTCTCTGATTTTATATAAGGCAACACAGCAATGCTGTAATAACAGAACTCGGCTGCCGCATTTCTGTGGCAGCCACGTTCTTTTGTATGCAAGGGGGTCATGCCCGGTCTTATTTTACTCCGAAAAGCAGCTCGTCATAGGTCGGGAACGGCCAGAATTTTGCAGCTGTTATGGTCTCGGCCTCGTCACAGGATGCCCGTAGCTTATCCATTACTCCCAGCAATTCATCGCGGATGAGCCAGCCTGTCTCAATGACATTGGGTGCGCTCTGTACCTTTTCAAGAGCCGCTCCCAGCTCATCAAGGCTCTTGTATGCGTCGGAAGCAAGCTGCGAGAGCTTCTTGACCGTCTCGGTCTCGTAGGTGCAGGTCAGATCGGTAGCCAGGGATTTCTTGGCGTTGGCTGTCCTGGCAACGAATGCTGCGTATTCCTCGATAGCGGGCAGGATCTCTCTCTTTGCCAGCATCTCCATAGTCTTTGCCTCGATGACTACCGCCTTGCAGTAGTTCTCAAGAGTTATCTCTGTGCGGCTGCGGAGCTCGGCCTCGGTAAACACCTTATGCTCGGTGAGCATCCTGACGTTCTTTTCGTCCATAAGGTGGGGGATAGCATCGGGAGTCGTGCGGAAATTGAGCAGCCCGCGGACTTCTGTCGCTTCCTTGATCCAGGCGTCGTCGTAGCCGTTGCCGTTGAAGATGATGCGCTTGTGGTCGGTGATCGTCTTCTTTATCATCTCATGGAGCTTTTCCTCAAAATTGTCGGCAGCTTCGAGGCGGTCGGCATAGATCTTCAGGCTCTCTGCGACTGCGGAGTTCAGCATGATGTTGGCGCAGGCGATACTGTCTGCCGAGCCCACCATCCTGAACTCGAACTTGTTGCCTGTGAAGGCAAAGGGCGAGGTGCGGTTGCGGTCGGTGGTGTCTCTTGTGAACCTGGGAAGGACACTGACTCCCAGCTTCATTGTCTTCTTCTCGATGCCCATATAGGGAGTATCTGTCTCGATAGCGTCCAGGATACCCTGAAGCTCCTCTCCGAGGAAGATAGAGATAACAGCCGGGGGCGCTTCGTTGGCGCCGAGACGGTGATCGTTGCCGGCTGTCGCAACCGAGATGCGGAGCAGATCCTGATAGTCGTCAACAGCCTTGATGACAGCGCAGAGGAAAAGCAGGAACTGTGCGTTCTCATAGGGGGTGTCTCCGGGAGTCAGCAGGTTGACACCGGTATCTGTGGCGATAGACCAGTTGTTATGCTTGCCGGAGCCGTTGACGCCTGCAAAGGGCTTTTCATGCAGCAGGCAGACCAGGCCGTGCTTTTTGGCGACCTTTTTCATGATCTCCATAGTAAGCTGGTTATGGTCGGTAGCGATGTTGGTGGTGGCGTAGATAGGAGCCAGCTCATGCTGTGCGGGAGCGACTTCGTTATGCTGGGTCTTGGCAAGGATGCCCAGCTTCCAGAGCTCTTCGTTGAGGTCGGACATATAGGCCTCGACTCTCGGCTTGATGACGCCGAAATAATGATCGTCCAGCTCCTGACCCTTGGGAGGCTTGGCTCCGAAAAGTGTGCGCCCGGTATAGATCAGATCCTTGCGCTTGTTATAGAGCTCCTCCGGGATGAGGAAGTATTCCTGCTCCGGGCCGACAGAAGTTGAAACGTGCCTTACCTGATCGTTGCCGAAGAGCCTGAGGATACGCAGAGCCTGCTTATTGAGCGCCTGCATGGAGCGCAGCAGAGGGGTCTTCTTGTCGAGAGCCTCTCCGCCGTAGGAGCAGAATGCCGTCGGGATGCAGAGAGTCTTGCCTTTAATGAAAGCGTAAGAAGTCGGATCCCAGGCGGTATAGCCTCTGGCCTCGAAGGTCGCTCTCAGGCCGCCGGATGGGAAGGATGAGGCATCCGGCTCTCCCTTGATGAGCTCCTTGCCGGAGAAATCCATGATGACTCTGCCGTCCGGCGAGGGGGAGATGAAGCTGTCGTGCTTCTCGGCAGTGATGCCTGTCAGCGGCTGGAACCAGTGAGTATAATGTGTCGCTCCCTGCTCCACCGCCCATTCCTTCATAGCCTGTGCTACCGCCTCGGCAACGTTCGGGTCCAGCTTTGTGCCGAGATCAATGGTGTTTTTCAGCGAATTATAGACCTTGGAAGATAACTTCGATTTCATTACTCTGTCGTCAAAGACCTTGCTCGCAAACATTTCGGGTACTGTGCTCATAATGTTTTCCTCCGTTCATAATAAAGCAAATGTGCCCCGGCGCACAGGCAGCCATACCCTGCGCCGGAGACACCTTTGCCCCCATCTAAGATACAGGAAGGAGTCTTCCTCATTCCTTGCATAAACAAAAAAGACAAGCACGCCGTCGGCCAGCTTTACTGACCTCCGAGACGTCCTTGCCTCTATGGTCATCATTATACACCCCTTTAACGGGTTTGTCAAGCACATTTCCGACAAATATCTGAATTTTGCCGTTTAAAATCTTGCAAGAAATCACAAATTTGCAGAACGTACTTGACAGATATGAATTTCTAAGTTATAATACTTGCAAATGAGCAATGGCGTTCATTCTTTTTGTGCCCTTTTTTGCAGCTTTGCAGGGGGCGCTGAGAATGTGCGCTTTTTTTATTTTACAAAGGAGTGAAGGCTATGAAAAAAGAAGGAGAAGTCCGTATACCGTCAGGCTGCGCTATCGCAGCAGTCATTTCAAGAGAGGGCAAAGGCATTCCCGGCGATGTGATATATAACGCCATGAAGCCCATGCACGACCGTTCCAACGGCCTCGGCGGCGGCTTCGCAGCTTACGGTATCTACCCAGAATACAGAGATCTTTTCGCTTTCCACATCTTCTTTGACCACCGCTCGACCCGCAAGGACTGCGAAGCATATTTAAAGGAGCGCTTCGAGGTCGTCAAGGGGGAGCTGATCCCGACCCGCCAGATCCCCCAGATCACAGACGAGCCCATAATCTGGAGATACTTCTGCGCACCGCTGAGATCAATGGTCGCCGCCGAGCAGGTCGATGAAAACGAGTTCGTCGCCCGGACAGTTATGAAGATCAACACCGGGATGAAAGGCGCTTATGTCTTCTCCAGCGGAAAAAACATGGGTTGCTTCAAGGCTGTCGGATATCCGGAGGATGTAGGCGTGTTCTACAAGCTGGAGGAATACGAAGGCTATTCCTGGACAGCTCACGGCCGCTATCCCACCAACACTCCCGGCTGGTGGGGCGGAGCTCATCCCTTCTCCCTGCTGGACAGCTCCATAGTCCATAACGGCGAGATCTCCTCCTACGATGCCAACCGCCGCTTTATAGAAATGTTCGGCTATAAATGCACCCTCCAGACTGATACCGAGGTCATCACCTACATCCTCGACTATCTGCTGAGAAGACAGGGGCTGACGCTGGAGGAGGCCGCATCTGTCATCGCGGCGCCCTTCTGGTCAACGATAAACGGCAAGCCGGAAAAGGAAAAAGAAAAGCTGACATATCTCCGGCAGGTTTTCCCCAGCCTGCTGATAACCGGCCCCTTCTCCATTGTCTATGGCTGGAACGGCGGGCTCATGGCGCTCAACGACCGCCTGAAGCTCCGCTCGATGATAACCGCCGAAAAAGCCGACCGTGTTTTCATCGCCAGCGAAGAGGCCGCAGTAAGAGTAATGGAGCCGGAGGCTGAGAACTTCTACTCTCCCGCAGGCGGCGAGCCTGTAATAGTTCGTGTCAAGGAGGGCAAATTCTGATGAGAGATCATTTTATATATCCCGAGTTCGAGGTGGTCCGCAGAGATGACCGCTGTATCAGGTGCCGTGTCTGTGAAAGGCAGTGCGCCAACGAAGTGCACAGCTTTGACCCCGATCTGGGCATAATGCTTTCGGACGAGACAAAATGTGTCAACTGCCAGCGCTGTGTTTCTCTCTGCCCGACAAGAGCCCTTAAAATAGTCAAGAGCGATTGCCGCCTGCGCGAAAACGCCAACTGGTCGGACGAGACCATAAAGGAGATCTACAAGCAGGCCAACAGCGGCGGTGTGCTGCTTTCATCTATGGGCAATCCCAAGCCGCTTCCAGTCTACTGGGACAAGATCCTGATAAATGCCTCACAGGTCACCAACCCTCCCATAGACCCTCTGCGCGAGCCTATGGAGACCAAGGTCTTTCTCGGCAAGAAAACGGATAAGATCCGCCGGGACGAGAACGGCGAGCTCATCGTCGATACCCTTCCCCAGCTTGAGCTCTCTATGCCCGTTATGTTCTCGGCTATGAGCTACGGCTCTATCAGCTACAACGCTCATGCCTCTCTTGCAAGAGCCGCTACCGAGCTGGGGATCTGCTACAACACCGGCGAAGGCGGCCTCCACGAGGATTTTTATGTGTACGGCCCGAACACAGTCGTTCAGGTGGCCTCCGGCCGCTTCGGAGTGCATAAGAACTACCTCGAAGCAGCGGCAGCCATAGAGATCAAGATGGGTCAGGGCGCAAAGCCCGGTATCGGCGGGCATCTTCCCGGAGCCAAGATCGTCGGGGATGTCTCCCGCACAAGGATGATACCCGAAGGCTCTGACGCCATCTCCCCCGCTCCGCATCACGATATCTATTCCATCGAAGACCTGCGCCAGTTGGTGTTCTCCCTCAAGGAAGCAACAGAATACCGCAAGCCTGTTATTGTAAAAGTCGCGGCAGTGCATAATATCGCTGCCATCGCCAGCGGCATCGCCCGCAGCGGCGCGGATATCATCGCAATCGACGGCTTCCGGGGCGGCACAGGCGCAGCTCCGACCCGTATCCGCGACAATGTAGGCATCCCGATCGAACTGGCACTGGCTGCGGTAGATCAGAGGCTCCGCGACGAAGGCATACGCAATAACGTCTCGCTGGTAGTGGGCGGTAGCGTGCGCTCGGCTGCGGATGTGGTCAAGGCAGTCGCTCTGGGAGCAGACGCAGTATATGTCGCAACAGCAGCTCTGCTGGCGCTGGGATGTCATCTCTGCCGCACCTGCCAGAGCGGCAAGTGCAACTGGGGCATAGCGACTCAGGACCCTGAGCTGGTAAAACGTCTCAATCCGGATATCGGCTCCCGCAGGCTGGTAAATCTTATGGACGCATGGCGCCACGAGATCAAGGAGCTCATGGGCGGCATGGGGATCAACTCCATAGAGAGCCTCCGCGGAAACAGGCTGATGCTCCGGGGAGTCGGTCTGACAGCGAAAGAGCTGGAGATACTGGGCATATCCCATGCAGGCGAATAAGGAGGCAGCGCTATGAAAAGAGTATATGTAAACGAGCAGTGGTGTCTGGGATGTCACCTCTGCGAATATAACTGCGCTTTTGCCAATTCAGGCATCAAGGATATGGTCAAGGCGCTGAAGGGCAAAGAGATCTTCCCCCGTGTGCATATTGAGGACGACGGAAAGATACATTTCGCAGTCTCCTGCCGGCACTGCACAGATCCGCTGTGCGTAAAGAGCTGTATCGCCGGAGCGATCAGCAAGGAGGACGGTGTCGTAAAGATCGACAGGAGCAAGTGCGTCGGCTGCCTGACCTGTGTGCTGGTATGTCCCTACGGAGCTGTAGCGGCAGGGCCCGACGGCGCCGCGCAGAAGTGCGAGCTCTGTCTGGAGAACAGCTGCGGAGCCCCTGCCTGTGTCAAGGGCTGCCCGAACAACGCAATAGTATATGAGGAGAGGTGAGCGCTATGTCTGAATATCTTATCATCGGCAACGGCACCGCTGCCGCAGGCTGCATCGAGGGCATAAGGAGCATCGACTCCGAGAGCAGCATAACCGTCGTCTCCGCAGAAAAGTATCATGTCTATTCCCGCCCGCTGATCTCGTATCTTCTGGAGGGCAGGACAGACCGCGAGAAGATGAGATACCGCCCCCTGGATTTCTATGAGAGGAACAAGGTCAGGCTCATCTTCGCCAGAGCCGTTAAATGCGACCCAAAAAAGCAGACCGTCGTTCTCGACAGCAAGGAGAAGCTCCGTTACGACAAGCTCTGCCTCTGCACAGGCTCTTCCCCCTTTGTCCCGAGGTTTGAAGGGCTGGAGACTGTAAAGAACAAGTTTCCGTTTATGACTCTTGACGATGCCGATGCGCTGGAAAAGGTGCTGGACAAAGATGCAAGAGTGCTGATCGTCGGGGCGGGGCTCATCGGGCTGAAATGCGCCGAGGGCATCTCCGGAAGAGTCGGCAGCATAACTGTCTGCGATCTGGCGGACAGAGTCCTCTCCTCTATCCTGGACAGCGAATGTGCGGGATATATGCAGAGAGAACTGGAAAACCACGGCGTATCATTTATGTTGGGAGACACGGCTGTGCGCTTTGAGAAGGATAAGGCCTTTATGAAGAGCGGAGCCGAGGTCGGCTTCGATATACTCGTGCTGGCTGTCGGCGTAAGAGCCGAAACAGAGCTGGCAAAACAGGCAGGCTGCGAGGTAGACCGCGGCATCATTATCGGGACGGATATGAGGACCGGGGCAGACAATATCTTTGCCGCAGGCGACTGCTCCCAGGGGCTCGACAGCTCCACAGGGCAGAACCGTGTCCTTGCTATACTTCCCAACGCTTATATGCAGGGGCATTGCGCAGGCATCAATATGGCTGGCGGCTCTGCTGTTTTCGACAATGCAGTGCCTATGAACTCCATCGGCTTTTTCGGGCTACACTGCGCTACTGCCGGGAGCTATCCCGAGGGCAGCGAGATCTTCGAGGAGCGCTCCGAGGGCGGCATCAAACGGCTCTACATCAAGGATAACAGGCTTTGCGGCTATATGCTCATCGGGAATGTCAACAGAGCGGGGATCTATACCTCTCTCGTCCGCGAAAAGACAGTACTGGATGAAGAAAATATGGACAAAATGAAAAATATCCCTTCTCTATCCATTTTTTCACAGAATATCCGTAGAAAAAAACTCGGAGGTGTGGTATAATGAATATCAACGCAACAGGGCTCGATTACAAAGAGCTGAATGAGACACTGCGCCAGACCAGAGGCAACTGCACCATAACCGATTGCCTCGGCCAGAGATTTATCGCCGCAGGCATCTCCGATAAGAACCTGACTATCAGCGGTATCCCAGGGAATGCCCTGGGTGCCTACCTCAACGGAGCAAAGATCGAAGTCAAGGGCAACGCTCAGGATGCCGTCGGAGATACTATGAACGACGGGACTATCGTAATCCACGGGAATGTAGGCGACGCTGTCGGCTACGCTATGCGCGGCGGCAGGATATATGTCCGGGGCAATGCCGGCTACCGCGCCGGGATACACATGAAAGCCTATAAGGAAAAACAGCCCGCTCTCGTCATCGGAGGCAGAGCCGGCAGCTTTCTCGGAGAATATCAGGCGGGAGGGACTGTCATCGTGCTGGGGCTCAATACCGACGGCAAGCAGATAGTAGGCAACTTCCCTTGCACAGGTATGCACGGCGGAAAGATGTTCCTGCGCTCGGAATGTAAAGGAATACACTTCCCGCATCAGGTCCACACCCGTCCCGCCGACAGCGCCGACCTTGAAGAGATCGCCCACTATCTCAGGCGCTTCTGCTTCTATTTCGGATACAAGCCGGAGGAGCTGCTGGATCATCCCTTTACAGTCGTAACTCCCGACAGCAGCAACCCCTACAGGCAGATGTATGTGGCGAATTAACGGAGGATACTATGAATTACACAGCCGAAGAGATCATGCAATACTGCGCCGAGGAGGATGTCAAATTCATCCGCCTTGCTTTCTGCGACGCATTCGGAGCGCAGAAGAATATTTCGATCATGCCCTCCGAGCTGCGGCGGGCTTTTGAACAGGGCATCGGCTTCGACGCCTCGGCGGTCAAGGGCTTCGCCAATGAGGCCCGCTCCGATCTGCTCCTCTTCCCCGACCCGGACACACTGTCTGTCCTCCCCTGGAGGCCGGAGCACGGCCGGGTCGTCAGGATGTTCTGCTCCATAAAGGAGCCCGGAGGCAGGAGCTTTGAGTGCGACACCCGAAGCCTCCTCATCAAAGCGATAGCAGCTGCTAAGGCCGAAGGGCTGGAATTTTCCTTCGGCTCCGAGCTGGAATTCTATCTCTTCAAACAGGATGAGAACGGCATCCCGACCTCTATCCCCTACGACCGCGCAGGATATATGGACATCGCCCCTGACGACAAAGGCGAGAATATCCGCAGGGAGATATGCCTGACCCTGGAGCAGATGGGCATAACGCCCGAGAGCTCCCACCACGAAGAGGGCCCCGGCCAGAACGAGATAGATTTTCGCTATGCCGATGCTCTTAAAGCCGCAGACGATGCTATGGCCTTCCGCACAGTAGTCAAGACAGTCGCCCACGCCAACGGTCTCTATGCCGATTTTTCCCCAAAACCGCTGAACGATCAGCCCGGCAGCGGGTATCATATCAACCTCTCGGTCAAGGACGATAAGAACCATATCATCCTGCCCTCGGTCATCGCGGGGATACTGGAGCATATCAGGGACATCACAGTGTTCCTGAACCCGACAGAACAGAGCTACAAGCGCCTCGGAAAAAACAAGGCTCCAAAGTATATCTCCTGGTCCAGCGAGAACCGTTCCCAGCTTGTGCGGATACCTGCTGCGGAAGGAGAATACAGAAGAGCCGAGCTCCGCTCCCCGGACCCGACAGCAAACCCGTATCTGGCCTTCACTCTGCTGATATATGCAGGGCTTTACGGCTGCCGGAACGGCCTCTTCCTGCCTCCGGTCTCGGATACAGACCTTTTCTCCGCCGGCAGCGATATCACCGAAAAGCTGATGCGTCTGCCGGATTCGCTGGCAGACGCCAGAGCCGATGCACTTTCCAGCAGCTTCGTTGCGGATCATCTGCCCAGGCGGATGATCGAGATCTACTGCAAGTAAAGGAGGGCTGTGCCGGTGGAATTGAAGCTAAGACAGTACAGTGTGCTGGTGGTGTCGGCACAGCCAAAATTCAATGAATCGCTGGCTGCGATGATAAACGAGCGCACATATTACGAACATACTACTGAACAAAGCGTTGCCTCAGCAAAAAGGCTGATCTCCGATCACGCCTTCGATATGGTCATTATAAACGCGCCGCTCCCCGACGAGGACGGCGTGCGCTTTGCTGTTGACAGGTCTGTCGGAAAATGCTCGGTCCTGCTGTTGGTCAGGAACGAATATTACCCGGAGATCTTCAACAGAGTCTGTCCCTATGGGGTCTATACCCTTCCCAAGCCTCCGGCAAGACAGCTTGTGCTGCAAGCCTTCGACTGGCTGGAAAGCAGCTGCGAGCGCCTGAGAAAGCTGGAGAAACATTCGGTCTCCCTTGAGGACAAGATGGCTGAGATCAGGCTGGTCAACCGGGCAAAATGGCTGCTCATCTCCAGAGACGGCCTTACAGAAGAGGAGGCCCACCACCGGATCGAAAAGCTGGCTATGGACAGATGCCTCCCCAAGCGGGAGATCGCGGAATGGATAATAAACACCGGAGAATGATCCCGAACAGAGGGCGCTCATCCGGAATGCCTGCACAGAAACTGTAATGAGATCTTATAAAAACATCGCCGCACTGAGAACCAGCGCGGCGATGTTTTATGTCTTGATCCTGTTACTTTACAGCAGCTTGTTTACTAGCCCTCGCTGTCCTGTAAAGCGTCGAAACCTTCCTCACCTGTCCTTACCTTGACAACGTTCTCAACATCGTAGATGAAGATCTTGCCGTCTCCGATATGCCCGGTGTAGAGCGCTTTCTTGGCGGTCTCCACAACGCTGCGGACAGGGACCTTGCTGACTACTATATCGACCTGTACCTTGGGCATCAGATTTATCTCAACAGGGACTCCTCTGTAATACTCCGGCTTGCCCTTCTGGTTGCCGAAGCCCATAACGTGGGATACCGTCATACCTGTGATGCCCAGCTTGGTCATCGCGTTCTTGAGTTTGTCGAGCTTAGCCTCCTTGCAGACGATCTCGATCTTTGTGAGCTTGGGTCTGCCTTCCTCTACAAGGCTCGGCAGCTTCGCAACGGGTACAGCCTCAGCTTCGGGAGTGTCGCCGGTGACTATTGTAGCATCGTTGTATTCTTCGTATGTGGTGTACTTATGTACCGAAGGCATGAAGTCGGGATATGCGCTGGGGAGACCGTGCTCGGTGATGTCAAGACCAAGGATCTCTTCCTCGGCAGTAGTGCGAAGGCCGTGGGTCTTCTTTATGATCGTAAAGGTGATGACCATCATAACTGCAGCATAGACAGCAACAGATGCGAAGCCTGTGAGCTGTAAGCCGAGCTGCTTGAACTTGCCTGTGTAGAAAAGCCCTTCCAGACCGGCGGGAGCATCAGGGTTCGCCAGAAGGCCTACCGCGATAGTTCCCCAGATACCGTTAGCGCAGTGAACGCCGACAGCGCCCACAGGGTCATCTATATGGAGCTTGAGATCGACGAACTCGACTATCCATACTACCAGGAAACCTGATACCAGGCCGACTGCTGCCGCACCGATCGCATCGAATGCGTCAGTACCTGCGGTCACTCCGACAAGGCCGGCAAGAGATGCGTTCAAGCACATTGAAACATCGGGTTTGCCGTTTCTGATCCAGGTGTAGATCATAGTCACACAGGTCGCAACAGCGGGAGCGATAGTTGTCGTCATAAAGATAGATGCCAGCTCGGAAACGCTGGTCGCTGCAGCGCCGTTGAAGCCGTACCAGCCCAGCCAGAGGATGAACACGCCGAGTGCTCCGAGGGTGATGGAATGTCCGGGGATAGCGTTTACCTTGATGACCTTGCCGTCCTTGTCGCGCTCGTACTTACCGAGACGGGGACCTACGAAGATCGCTCCGATAAGCGCTGCGATACCGCCGACCATGTGGATCGCGCAGGAGCCGGCATAATCATGGAAGCCCAGCTCGGAGAGCCAGCCGCCGCCCCAGATCCAGTGCGCCTCAATGGGATAAACTATCAGCGAGATGACTGCGGAATAGATGCAGTAGCTGGAGAATTTAGTGCGCCCAGCCATGGAGCCGGAAACGATAGTCGCGGTAGTCGCGCAGAACACCAGGTTGAAAACGAAGGTGGAAGCCCCGGTAAAGCTGCCGTCCGAAGGGCTGGTGATAAATTCCTTGAAGTGGGTGAACATATCCATGTTGGGGATGCCGATAAGCCCGAAGAGCGCATCTTCGCCCATCATCAACGTGTAGCCCAGCAGCGAGAAGACAACTGTACCGATACAGAAATCCATCAGGTTCTTCATAATGATGTTGCCGGCGTTCTTTGCCCGGGTGAAGCCTGTCTCCACCATAGCAAAGCCTGCCTGCATCCAGAAAACAAGTGCGGCTCCGATCAGGAACCAGAATTCGACTGTCATATAAATTCCCTCTTTCGATAATGAAGCTGTGTACCTCGCCCCGTCGCGGGAGAGTGCATTTACCGCCGTGTCTGCCTGCATGAGCAGCCCGCAGACCGACTGCTGTTGTCGGTGATATCATTATCCGAGATCATACCGCACCGCCTCCGTTCTTTTACCAAACGATGCAAAGCCGCACCGAAAAATAAAAGGCGCTCCCCGGACACCCTTATCCGGGAAGACACCTTTGCCTTGATACAAATATAAAAACAGAGGCAATGCGTGAAGACCACTTCGGGACGCCTTTGCCTCTGTTGTCTGTATTATACTACCCTCAAAGGGATATGTCAAGGGCTTTTTAATAATTTTTGCATTTTCACGTTTTGCAATATTCATTTTTGAATGTTTTAGGCAAAGTTCTACAAGAATTCTGAATTTTGCATCTTTTGCACTTGCAGCTTTTCCAGGCCGCTAAAGATCTCCAGGCTCTCACGGTCAGCCGCAGCAGCATTTTCACCATATCGGTTAAAGCCCTTGACATTCATCTGTTTTATGTATATCATGTTAATAGAGAGTTAAGATTTCCCGGTTTCAATAGGGATCCAGCCCTTGCATCCTCTGCCTTAGGCAGGATCAATCATCATTTTTAATGACAAACGCTTGACAAGCGCTGTATAATCATTATATAATGATATAAAATGAAGGACATCTGTGTAAGAAGGGGGGAAGAGTATGGTCTATTCAAGCATTGCTATCATTGCGCTGCTGGTGCAGCTCATCATAAACTACGATGTTATCATGAACAAGACGAGCTCTAAGGTGAGCAAGAATAACAAATCGTACCGCCGCTTCATCATCGGATCGATCTTCTATTATGTAACAGACATACTCTGGGGCTTCTTCGATGAGCAGAAGATGGACAGGATGCTCTTTTTTGACACGACAGCCTTCTTCCTTGCCATGAGCCTTATGGTAATGCTCTGGACAGCTTATGCCACAGATTATCTCGACGAGAAGACTCGCTTCGGCAAGGCTTTGAGAATAGTCGGGCAGTTGTTCTTCATGATCTCGCCTCCCGCCCTTATCATAAACTATTTCTACCCGATCCTTTTCAGCATCAACAGCGAATGTGAATACCATCCCGGAACTATCCGCTATCTGTTGCTGCTGATACAGATCCTGCTCTTCCTGCTGACCGGTATCCATACCATTGTCCTCAGCATGAAGGTCTCAAAGGAGAAAAAGGTGCGGTACCGCGCTATCGGAGCCTTCGGTATCGTGATGACTGCGCTGGTGCTCGTTCAGGTCTACTATCCGCTGCTGCCTGTATATTCAGTCGGCTGTATGCTGGGCACCTGCCTGCTGCATACCTTTATCTACGAGGACGAAAAGGCGGAATACCGGAACAAGCTGGAAAAGCTGCTGCAGCAGGAAAAGGAGTCCAAGAAGGCTCTGCATACTGCCAGGACCGCCGCTAATACCGACCCGCTGACAGGTGTCAAGAGCCGGAATGCTTATCTTGAGATGACAGCCGACATAGACTCCTCCATAATTGACAGCAGCGCTGCGGATTTCGGTGTTATCGTATTTGATATAAACGGTCTGAAGAATATCAACGACACCAAGGGGCACGAAGAAGGCGACCGCTATATCCGTGACGGCTGCATGATGATCTGCCGGAAGTTTACCCACAGCCCCGTCTACCGTATAGGCGGAGACGAATTTGTCGTCCTGCTCAAGGGCAGCGATTACGAAAACCGAGAGTCCCTGCTCAGCGACTTTGACGAGCAGATCGAGCGGAACCACCTTCTCGGGCTGGTATCCATCTCGACAGGTATGGCAATATTCGACCCGGACACCGATACCCAGTTCTCCGAGATCTTCTACCGCGCCGACAAAAAGATGTATGAGCGGAAGAAGAAGCTGAAAAGCGAACTTGTCCCCGTACAATAAGACACATTCACCGCCCTGTTGCTTTTGCAGCGTGGCGGTTTTTTATTGAGAAATAGATTGATGAACACCCGAAATCGGGCGTGAGCTGACGAACAGCTTTCGCTGAGAGTCAGGGCGGACACCCGAAGGGGCTCGGGGGCGACCGGAAAGCCCCCGAAATCAGGCGTGAGCTGATGTGAAGTTTTTGCACTTGGTCTGGGCGGGGTAACACCCCTTACACAACGTCCCGCCCCTCTAAAGGAAAGACGGCGCTGAACCTATCGGCAGCGTCGCAGGCCGTACAGACGACCCACCCACGACAGCAAGCGACCAACGGGAGCGCCGCGTTTCGGAGCTAAAAAGCCCCCGAAATCGGGCGTGAGCTGACGAACAGCTTTCGCTGAGAGTCAGGGCGGACACCCGAAGGGGCTCGGGGGCGACCGGAAAGCCCCCGGAATTGGGCGTGAGTGCAAGTGGTGTTTGCACTTACACTGGGGCGGCGCAGCACCCCTTACACAACGTCCCGCCCCTCTAAAGGAAAGACGCCGCTGAACCTTCCGGCAGCGTCGCAGGGCGTAATGACGACCCCGCAACGACAGCAAGCGACCAACGGGAGCGCCGCGCTTCGGAGCTAAAAAGACGGAAAATCGTTCGCTGCGCTCACTGTTTCCTGTGCCAGCGGGCAAAAGGGTTTTGTCGGCGCGGCATTTTTTCTTTGTCCACATAAAAATGTAGGGAGACCTTGCTTTGGTCTCCCTTTGTTTTCGTTATGCCGCGCCTTGCCGGAACTGCGTTCCGGTATGGGGCGCTGCCCCATGCCCCGCTTAGGGCTCTGCCCTAAGAACCTGCCAAGGGCTGGCGCGCCCTTGGATGGGCGCAATATTGCCCGCTTTGTGCGGGACAGTACTTGTTCTGTGACCCCGCCGCAACAACGTCCCGCCCCTCTAAGGGAAAGACGCCGCTGAACCTTCCGGCATCGTCGCAGGGCGTACAGACGACCCACCACCGACAGCAAGCGACCGAAGGGAGCGCCGCGTCCCGGAGCTAAAAAGCCCTTGGATTGGCGCAATATTACCCGCTTTGTGCGGTGCAGTACTTGTTCTGTGACCCCGCCGCAAACAACGTCCCGCCCCTCTAAAGTATAGACGCCGCTGAACCTATCGGCATCGTCGCAGGGCGTAATGACGACTAACCAAAGACAGCAAGCGACCAACGGGAGCGCCGCGTCCCGGCGCTAAAAAAAAAGTTGTATGGAGGCGTGCAACAAAAGGGCCTGTTTTGACTATAAGTGAAGGGGATCGTTCACCAACCGGCAGTCTCTCTCCCCGCCGGTACTAATAATAAACGGAGGTAATGAAATGGATTACTCGATCTACAAGGAAGAACTGCTTAATATCTCAAACGGCCTCACTGCCGTCAGAGCCGAGCTCGTTGCATCGTCCTCAGAAAAGATACCTTACTATACCGCAATAAGCGGCAGGACCCTGGCGGCCGGCTCTGTGGCGATAGTGCCCTCCGAGAGCAAGATCTTTATACTCGATACCGACCTGCTCTGGACAGATTGGGAAACCGGCGAAAAGATACCCGCTCCCGAGGATGACGAAAGCGAGGAGGAGCCAAATGCTTGACGGGATCGGGATCATCGAGGCCAGCGTCGGATTTCCTGTGAGTGATACGGATACTGTGCTTCTTGGCAGCAAGCTGGACCGTTATGAACCTATCAATCATATATCCAATACCGAAGGCTCGTATATCCTGACAGATATTTTTCTTAACGGATATACCGACAAAGCAGAGATAGATATGCAGCTCAGCTTTATGGATGAGCTTGGGCAATATCCGGCCCCCGCAATCTTCGGTGCGGTTTCCAGAATAGATCCATCGAAACGTATCGGATTTCTCGCAGGCAATTACGATTATTATACTAACTATTTTATCCCTATAAGGTGCGGGACCTCAATGGAGATTTCCCAGGACTATGTGATACTCGCACCTGACGGTTTTGAAGACAATCTGTGCAGCTGTACGGCCGAGCAGGGCAACATCGACGGAAGCACCGGTCAGCCTGTGCCGCAGAACACAAGAGTCAGGACAACAGATTATATCGAGATCCCTGTCGGCACGACTCTGCTGTATGCAGCACCGAAATGGTACAGGTATTTAAACGGCGAGATCTCGCCCTACGTTTATATCTATCAGTATGACGCTGACAAGAATTACCTCGGCTGGTCTTATGTGTCCGAGCCCTTCGGCTCGGCTTCCTGTAACCCGTCCGCAAAGTATGTCAGACTAACTTACGGACAGAATGCTCTCGGAACACTAACTCCCCAATCGATAGGAAACGGCTTTGTGGTTTCCTGTTCCCCTATCGGAGATCAGGATATAAACCGTCGTGGTATCCTTACCATCAGTGCGCCCTCACCCCGCTTCTCAGCCACAGGAGGCACAAAAACAGTCTATTCTCCCAATGATCTGATCCATCCATATACGGCTCTTTCTCCTGTCGATTACGAAATAACCTGCCCCGCAGTTGTTTTTGCGATCAATAACTGCGGCGTCATATCTGCAAGCCCTTACAGACAAATGAAGATCTTCGGCATAAAAATCTACCGAAATGATGTTCTTGCTCACGAGCTCATCCCGGTACAAAGAAGATACGACGGAAAAAAGGGACTTCTCGACAAGACGACACGCAGGTTTTTCCCTGTGATCGACAGCATCTGATCCATATGCAAAACGCTGCTGCACCCCGCAGCAGCGTTTTTTTTGCCAGACCTATTCGGCGCTGTTTAATTCCTTCCAGTCCCTCTTTAAACGTTTCCTCATTATACAAAAATACCCCGCAGACCATATCACTCCCAGCAAAATTGACTCGGCAAGCTCGCCGATAAACTGCTGAAACGGAAGAAGATTTTTAATATAATAAAACAGGATCGAAAAGGCTGCATTGATAATGAATATGACTCCTACTGCTTTCCATGGGAAAACCTTTGAAAATCTGACATTGGAAACATCAGATGTGAATTTCAGCATCAACGGCGACAGAACAATAATCGAGAACAGGGTAGCAGCAGCAGGCCCTTCCATACCGAACAGAAAATAAAACAGCGGATTCAGAACTGCGTTCAGAATAAGATTTAATATGCTGCACAGCAGTATTTTCTTTGTCTTCCCCATGGAATTGAGTATCAGGCCGAAATATGTGCAGCGAATGGGAAGTATCAGCGTATATATCCGGAATACCGTTACTCCCGGCAGATATTTTTCAGAATACAGGAATGTCACAACATCCCTGGCATAGGTGAATATCCCGGCAGTAAACAGCGAAATAATAATAATAGAGAGCTCTGTTGAGATATTCCAGAGCCTTACCGCTCTCTCGACCCGACCGTTTTTGATAAGCACAGCGGCTCTCGGAAGAAGCACTGCTGTTATCGATGCAGCTACTATGGTCAGCGGAAGCTCCTTTGCCGCGTTGGAATATATCGCCAGCTGATCGGTATCCATAAAATAGCCTATAAGGAGCTTGTCGATCTCGATGCTAAGAGTTCCGACTACAGTGGAAAGACCGATAGGCAGTGAAAATACAAGTATCTTCTTTATTGTTCCGGTGTCAATGAGCGCTCTCAGTCCTTTGCTGATGCGGTGAGTTATGATATATACTATAAGAGCATACAGGCAATTGACTGCAACAAAAACCGCGATATATACAGAAAACCCGAAGCCTAACAACTGCACAGCGATAAGACTGAGAAGTATCATCGCTGAACTGATGAACTTGCAGATCACAAGCAGGTTAACTCTTTGATAGACGACCAAGACATTTTCAATGGATGATGAGATGATCGTTGCCCAAGGATACAGTGCGAGAAAATACCAGAACCTGCTTATGGTATCATTTTCAAAATACTTCTCGATCAACGGCACTGACAGCACAAGCAATAGTCCGATCACAAAGCTGAGAATGGTGCTTGCTGTGTAATATACAGAAAGGAAGTGTTTTTTCTCGTCATCATCCCCCGCCCGTGCAAGAAAATAATTGATGCTGCTGGGCAGACCAAGCATAAAGATAGAAACGAAAAGATTGATAACGAGCAGCATCGAGGAATATGTGCCGTATTCTTCAAGTGAGCAAAAGCGCGACAATATCATTCCCGTCGCAGTTGTAATGCAGATGGTAACAGCTTTTGAAAATGTCAGTCTTACAGCGTCTCCGCCCAAAGATGTTTTTTTCATCAAAGTCTTATCCTTTAATTTTGATTGGAGCATTCCGCAGCAATTCTTATTTCCCGTCGAAGAAGAAAGAGAATGAGGGAAGTGCCAGATCGCGGCTGCTGATTATTGCCTCGGCGGTTTCTATCGGCCATTCTATACCGATCTGAGGGTCATCAAATCTTATGCCGGTATCGGTCTCCTTATCGTATCTCCCGTCGCAGATATACTGCATAAGCGTGCCGTCCTCCAGGCTGGCGAAGCCGTGTGCAAAGCCTCCGGGGATATAAAAGCCCAGGCAGTTCTCAGCGCTGAGCTCGGCTGCCGTCCATTTGCGGAAGGTCGGGCTCTTAGGCCGCAGATCGACTATAACATCCCAGGCTTTTCCTGCCGGGACAGACACCAGCTTTGCCTGGGGCTCATTAGTTTGAAAATGCAGCCCGCGGATAACATTCTTTTCAGATCTGGAGATAAACGATTCATCGACCTTGAAGCTGATGCCTGCCTGCTGAAAAATGCTCTTCTCGAAGGTCTTGCAGAAGCCTCCCCGACTGTCCGCGGAATGGACAAGTTCTATCAGATATGCTCCCTTAAGCTCTGTCTCCATGAACCTGAATCCGCTCATATCACTGTCTCCCTTATCCATTTTATTGTTTTTCTTATTCCTTCGTCAAAGGATGTCAGCGGAACAAATCCGGTGTCGGCTTTCAGAGCGCAGGTGTCAAATTCCCGGTAGGTAAGGGATACTCCGTTAAACGGATATTCCCCCAACCCGATGCTGCCGCAGCCGGTCTGATCACTCATACATCTCAGATATTCCTTTAGCGGCTTTGGTGACTCCGAACCGATGTAGTATGTCTTTCCTGCATAGCCTTTTTCAGCAATGGCGAAGAAAGCTTCCGCTGCATCGTCTATGTAGATGAAATCATAAAGCTGCTCTCCTGCCGAGAATGAGCAGTGCTGCCCCGCAAGGAGAGCTCTGAGGCTGGAATTGATGAGCCTTGGGCTCCTTTCTCCCGGGCCGTAAATGTTTGAAATGACAGCACGAATATGCTCTGTTCCCAGGGAATCGGCAAGCACCCTCGACATATCTCCGGCTGTCCGCTTGGCAATGCTGTAAAGAGAATTTACCCCTTGGCTTTTCCCGGCCCTTAACGCTGCCTCGTATTCGTATTCCATTATGCTTGCGGCATAGACAAAACGTCTGCACCCCATAGCTGCACAGGCTTTGACAGCATCACAGGAATAGCGGATATTGTCAGTTTGAACATTGGCATCGGCTCTCAGGCTCCCTGCACTTCCCTCCCAAGCAAGATGGAAGAAAACATCAAAGTTCTTCCTTCCCACTCTTTCGGGAAGCGAGGCGTAATCAGACATATTGCAGTAAAGGATCTCCAGATCGTCAAGCCCGCTTATCGCTTCGGTATCTGAGCCTTCCCTTACAAGAGCGGTAACTTTGACCCCATGTGATGTCAGCCGATGGCAGAGAGCTGTCCCGACAAATCCGACGGCTCCTGTTACAAGGGCGCTTTTCATTATCTGACCTCCTTCAATCCACTGATGATGACCTCAGCCATATAATCCAGCTTTTCATCTGTCAGCCCCGGATATACTCCGACCCAGAAGGAATTGTTCATTATAAGATCCGTATTCTCCAGACTCCCGGCAATGCGGTAAGCATCTGTTTCTCTTATATCGTCAAAGCAGGGTTGTCTTATGATATTTCCGCTGAACAACAGTCTTGTCTGAACATTATGGTCTTCGATATATCTGACCAGTTTGTTCCTGCTTATCCCGCTCTCCGGGCGAACAGTGACCATAAAGCCGAACCACGAGGGCACACTGCCCGGTGCCGGTTCAGGAAGAATGAGCTGATCCTCATACTGTGACAGAAGGCAGCGGAGCCTGTTCCAGTTACTTCGTCTGCGCTCAATAAAAGCAGGGAACTTTTTGAGCTGTTCAACTCCGATAGCCGCCTGCATATCCGTAGCCTTCAGGTTATATCCAAGGTGGCTGTAAACGTATTTATGGTCATATCCCTGCGGCATCAGACTGAAAACTCCGTCGTATCTATGACCGCAGCGGTTGTCTGTCCCGGAGCGGCAGATGCAGTCTCTTCCCCAATCGCGGTAGGAAAGTATCAGCTTGCTGAGCAGAGGGTCGTTTGTATAGACGCAGCCTCCCTCTCCCATAGTTATGTGGTGCGGCGGATAGAAGCTGCTGGTGCCTATATCGCCCCAGGTGCCGGTAAATCTTGTTTCGCCGTCGAGCTCATATTTCGAGCCGAGAGCATCACAGTTATCCTCCACCAGCCAGAGGCTGTGCTTATCACAGAATCTCTTAACAGCTTTTATATCGAATGGGTTTCCGAGGGTATGAGCCAGCATAACGGCCTTGGTCTTTTCACTGAGAGCATCCTCAAGTCTTGTGACATCTATGTTATACTGTCCGACGGTAACATCGACGAACACAGGGACAGCTCCGTACTGGAGCATCGGAGAAACTGTAGTCGGAAAAGCGCAGGCAACAGTTATGACCTCGTCTCCCCGCTTTATCCTTCTCTCTCCCAGCTCCGGTGCCGTAAGCGCCATAAATGCCAGAAGATTTGCGGAGGAACCGCTGTTTACGAGATGTGCATATCTGACTCCGATCCATTTTGCAAAATCCGATTCAAATGTGTCACAGAATCTGCCGGTGGTCAGCCAAAAGTCCAGCATCGCATCCGCAAGGCTCTGCATCTCTTTCTCATCAAAAACTCTTGAAGCATAATTGATCCTGTCTCCGGGTTTGAAATCAACTTCAGGTTTCTTGAACATCCGGTAATATTCTGCGACAGCTTCCTTTATCTGTTCTCTTGCCTGCTGCTCGTCAGTGCTCAGCTCGATAGCCATATAGATCACTCCGTTCCGTCGTTGATATATTCATTTATCTGCATATCCATACATTTACGAACATCCTGTCCGTTTATCATACACTTGCTCCATTCGACCGTTTTTTCGACAGCCTTTTCGATGCTCCATACCGGGCTCCAGCCGAAGACTGCCTTGACCTTGGAGCAATCCAGCCTGAGATAATTCGCCTCGTGTGAGCCATTGCTCTCCCCGGCAGCCCAGGAAACTCCCTCACCCCATTTTTGGGCAAACATCCCTGCCAGCATACCTGTTGTCAGACAGCTCCTGTCATCCGGGCCGATATTGTACTGCCCGGCAAGCTCCTTGTCTCCGTACTGTCTTGCCGCTATCATCATGTATGCAAACACCGGCTCAAGAACATGCTGGTAAGGCCTTGTTGACCCGGGATTGCGGACTGATATGTTCTCTCCTTTGGCGGCTGCCCTTATGCAGTCCGGAATGAGCCTGTCCTTGGCGAAATCTCCGCCGCCGATAACATTTCCGGCCCGTGCTGTAGAAACAGCTATCTCTCTATCGAATAAAAAGCTCTTTACATAGCTGCTCGTCACCAGTTCAGAGCAGGATTTTGAGTTGCTGTAAGGGTCATAGCCGTTGAGTTCGTCCGTCTCCCGGTAACCCCAGAACCATTCCCGGTTAAGATATACCTTGTCGGTCGTAACATTCAGGAAAGATCTTACGCTCTCGCACTTCCTGATACATTCCAGAACGTTCACAGTCCCCATAACGTTAGTTTCGTAGGTATATACCGGGTCGAGATAGCTCTCGCGGACAAGGGGCTGGGCAGCCAGGTGAAAAACGATCTCCGGCCGGCTCTGCGAGAAAGTCTCCAGGAGGCTGTGAAGATCTCTGACATCTCCGATCTGCGAGCGTATATCACTGCTGATGTCTGCCAAGTCAAAAAGCGAGGGTGTAGTCGGAGGATCCAGAGAATAGCCTGTTACCTCTGCGCCAGCCAACGAAAGGACTCTGCAAAGCCAGGATCCCTTGAAACCTGTATGCCCTGTTACCAGCACCCTTTTTCCTTTGTAAAACGATAATAGCTCATTAAAATTCATTCCCATATCTTCCAGGCCGCCTCTCCGGAATCCCACATTTTTTCAAGCTGCTGCTTTTCTCTCAATGTGTCCATGCACTGCCAGAACCCCTTGTGAACATATCCTGTCAGCTCTCTTTTCTCTGACAGCACAGAGAGAGTGTCTCTCTCGAACTGTGACTCGTCGCCCTCGATATATTTGAAGATCTCCGGCTCGGCGACCATAAATCCGATATTGATAAGGTTTCCGTCCAGATCGGATTTCTCTCTGAAGGAAGTGATGAGCCCGTCCTCACCGACTTCAACAACGCCCTTGTTCTGACCGAAATTATACATCGACATAGTACATATCTTTTTATTTCTGCGGTGATATTCCAGCAGCTTAGAGATGTCGATATCCCCGACCGCATCGCCGTAAGTGATCATAAAGGTCTCTCCGCCGATATAGTCAGCGACCCGCTTTATCCTTCCGCCTGTCTGGGTATTGAGCCCGGTATCAACTACCGTAACTCTCCAGGGCTCGGCGGAATGATTGATGACGGTTATTTCGTTTTTCCCGCCTGTGTAGTCAAAGGTTATATCCGAGGTGTGGAAAAAATAGTTAGCAAACCATTCTTTGATTACATACTGCTTGTATCCTGCACAGATGATAAAATCGTTTACACCGTAATGGGAATAGATCTTCATTATGTGCCAGAGGATCGGCATCTCGCCTATCTCTATCATCGGCTTGGGCTTGAAAAGAGATTCCTCCGAAATGCGCGTTCCGAAGCCTCCTGCAAGGATGACAGCTTTCATTGACTTCACTCTCCTTTTGAAATGATCTTGCGCAGCCTGCTTTTCAGCCCCCGGAGAGGGAATCTCAGCAGCAGATAATAGTACGAAACAAGTATGACATACAGCCTTGTCTGACCCCGGCAAGCGCTGAAGCCTTTTCTTGCCGAGCGCAGGAAGCGCAGCTTTTCTTTCCGGGGAGAAAAATCTTCCTTAACGCAGTTATAATGTGCAAGGAAGCCCTCATTCTCGTTTAATTCTTTGAATGAAACAGTTATCATCTCAGCGTAGCGCCTGATGATATACCTTATCATTTCCTTCCGGAGCACCTTCGGAACACAGTCGGAGATATATTCGATCTCCGCTTTGAGCCGCGGGTACTGGTATCTCGGCGAATATGGTGAATACCCTTTTGGCCTTGAATCACCGTTGTTAACGACTGCCTTATCCTTTGCCTTATAGGTATAAGCATAATACCACACCGCTTCAGAGACAGTAGCAAAGCAGCCTCTCGATGCCAGCAGATGGCGCAGGAGAATATGAGTAAGAAAAGCGTTGTTATCAGGGAACTCTGCCCGCAGCAGATGCAGGATCTCATCGTAGTCACTTGCATTGAGCCGTGAAAGGTCATAGAGTTCTCCGCTTGGATGTATCAGAAGCTCGCCGTCGGCTTTGAGTACATCCTCGGCTCCTCGGATGAGCCTGTTCTCCAACTGCACTCTGAGCTTGCCCTCGTCATCGATGGCGGAAAATCTCATATAGGCGGCGCAGGGATATTTATTTATGCTCTCTATGATCTTCGGTATCTTATCCGGCAGGAGAAAGTCTCTGGTCCTCAGCAGGAAGGCATATCTTGTGTCGCAGTTCCTGAAGGCATTTATGATATTGCCGTCGTGCCCGATATTTTCGGAAGTCCGGCAGTATTTTATCCTTTTATCATTATAGCTTTTTACCAGCCCCGCGATATCCTCCTCGGAGCAATTGTCACTGACGACGATACGGATATCGTCCCCGCGATATTCCAGCAGACAGTCAAGGTTAGCCTTCAGAAGTTCAAGCTGGTTGTAAACCGGCAGACACAAGCTAAAAACAGCTTTCATTATTTCACAACCTCCAGAATCTCATCCCGCTGGCTTTAAGCTCGTCCATACGGTAAAGGCTCTTGACATCTATCAGCACCTTTTCCTCGTCAGCAAGCTCCGGGCGGAACATCTCCTTGAGCTGCATCACCGACATAGAGCGGAACTGTGTATGCCCTACTGCGACTATAAGGCAGTCAGCCTTCGGCAGCTGGTCAAGCGGCACGAGGGAAACTCCGTATTCCTGCTTTGCAACTGCCGCATCCGCCCAGGGGTCGTAAACGGCCGGCGTGATCTCGTATTCACGCAGCCTTGTGATTATGTCCACGACCTTGCTGTTTCTTGTGTCGGGGCAGTTTTCCTTGAAGGTTATACCGAGAATAACGACCTTGGCTTTTTTCGGAGCCATACCCGCCTCGATCATTTCTTTTATGGCAGCGTCGGCAACGAAAGCTCCCATTGAGTCGTTGACCTTTCTGCCGTTTAAGATTATCCTGCTGTGATAGCCCAGCTTCTCTGCGGCGCTGGTAAGATAGTAAGGGTCAACGCCTATGCAATGCCCCCCTACGAGCCCGGGCCTGAAGCCCAGAGCGTTCCATTTCGTGTTCATACCGTCAAGCACCTCGGCGGTGTCGATATGCAGCTTATCGCAGATTATGGCTACCTCGTTCATAAAGGCGATGTTTATATCCCGCTGGCTGTTCTCGATGACCTTTACCGCCTCTGCGGTCTTGATATCCGATACCGGGAAAGTCCCCGCCTTGATGATGATGTCATAGACCTTTTTTATCTCGGCACAGCTTTCCTCGTCCATACCGGAAACTACTTTCTGAATGGACGTCAGGGTATGCACTCTGTCGCCGGGATTGATGCGCTCGGGGCTGTAGCCGATCTTCCAGTCCTCGCCGCATCTGAGCCCGGATTCCCGCTCGATGATCGGCACGCAGATATCCTCAGTAACGCCGGGATAGACCGTTGATTCAAATACAACGATCGTCCCTTTTGAAAGATTCTGCCCGACTATCCGGGAAGCTCCCTCTATCGGGGAAAGGTCGGGAGTCTTGTCGTCCTTTACGGGAGTCGGCACAGCTACCACGATGAAGCGGGCTTCGCTGAGTTTAGACGGGTCTGCGGTGAATTCGACAGTTGTGTTTTTTATAGCCTCGCCTACCTCGTTGGTAGCATCAATGCCGTTTTTGTATTCGTTGACCCGCTTCTCGTTGATGTCGAAGCCTATGACCTTGATATGCTTGGCAAACTCCACCGCGATAGGCATCCCTACATAGCCGAGACCTACCAGAGCCAGCTTTTCCGTGCCGCTTATCAGCCCGGAATAGATATTGCTGAAATCCATAAATATCCCTCGTTTCCGTTACCGCAGAGTTTCTTTCAGAGCCTCTGCGACAGTATAGATATCGTTCTTTGAAAGATACGGGTGCATAGGCAGGCTCAATACCTTCCCACACAGCTTTTCTGTTACCGGGCAATCGGCATCTGCGCTGTATGTTCCCGCAAAGGCTCCCTGAACGTGCATCGGTTTCATATAGTAGACCATTGAGGGTATGCCCTGTTCTTTCAGCTTTGCCTGCACCGCTGACCTGTCCGCACCCTCCGGGAGCTGCACCGTATACTGCGCCCAGCTGCTCATATAGCCGGCATTGACAAGCGGCAGCACAAGCCCTGAATCACTGAACGCTTCATTATACAGCTCCGCTGCCTTGTTGACATCCGCAAGCTCGTATTCTCTGAATGCTCTCAGCTTGACCTGCAAGACCGCCGCCTGCAAAGTGTCAAGCCTGCTGTTCATGCCGATGCGGATATTATCGTATTTGTTTTCGGCGTTCTTTCCGTGTACCGCAAGGCTGCGGATGATCGCCGCCCATTCGTCGTTATTTGTGAACACAGCGCCGCCGTCTCCGTAGCAGCCGAGAGGTTTTGCGGGGAAAAAGCTGGTCGTCGAGATGTCTCCGAAAGAGCAGGCACGTTTGCCGTTCAGCTCGCCGCCGAAACCCTGTGCGCCGTCCTCCAGAAGCAGGAGACCGTATTTTTGGCATATCTCCTTTATCCTGTCATACTCAGCCGGCAGGCCGAAAAGATCGACTGCCGCAACAGCTCTCGGTGTGTATCTGCCGTCGTTTTTTACTTTGATTATCGCCTCTTCAAGCCTGTCCGGGTCGATGTTGAAGCTGCGCTCGTCCACATCGACAAATACCGGGACAGCGCCCTCTGCAGCGGGACATTCTCCCGTAGAGAAGAATGTAAAATCCGGCACAAAGACGGCATCGCCGCTGCCGATGCCCCAGGCTTTGAGGACAAGTGTAATGGCATCGGTGCCGTTGGCGCAGGTGATGCAGTGCTTAACGCCGACGTATTCGGCAAGCTGTGCTTCAAGCTCCCGCACCGCGCCACCTGAGATGAACTGTGCAGAGGATAAGACCCCGGCGACAGCCTTGTCTATATCGTCTTTCAGTACGGCATACTGCTGTTTAAGGTCACGGAACTGCATTTATTTCACCTCTGAGATCGTATCTCCTGTTTTCTCATATTTCCTGCCGCAGTCGGGGCAGCGGAGCTCCTTATCCAGCACCTGCCCGCATTCGCAGACCCAGCCGGTCTGCCTTGCAGGGATGCCGGCCATAAGCGCGTGGGCGGGAACGTCCTTCGTGACTACCGCCCCGGCAGCTATCGTGCAGTATTCTCCCAGCTCGTGCCCGCAGACGATAGTTGCGTTAGCGCCTATCGTTGCATTGTTCCTGACTACCGTTTTTTTATAACCTGCGCGGCCCTTCGGGTACTGCGCCCTCGGAGTAAGGTCATTGGTGAACACACAGGAAGGGCCGCAGAAGACATAGTCCTCCAGCGTGACGCCCTCATAGACAGAGACATTGTTCTGTATCCTGACGCCGCTGCCTATCTTAACATTGTTGGATATATTCACATTCTGCCCGAGAGAGCAGTTCTCACCGATGACAGCGCCGCTCTGTATGTGGCAGAAATGCCAGATCTTAGTGCCCTTGCCGATAGTGACGCCCTCGTCTGTATAACTGCTTTCGTGTACGAAATAGTCATTGCTCATCTGTCAAATCTCCCCTTGAAATCCAGTGTCGAGCAATCAGTAAGCGGCAGCTTTACCGGTCTGCCCTCGGCAGCGGACTTGTATATCGCCAGCACGAGCTCCAATGCTCTGCGGCCTGCTTCGGCGGTGACATAAGGCTCTCTGCCGGTCTTTATCGCATCTGTCACATCCGCATAAAGGGGCGTGTGGCCGTAGCCGTAAACATTCGGGGGATTTTCGCCGTAGGTGGCCTTGACCTCCTCCGGGTCATCGAGCTGATCTGAAAAGCGCCATTCCTCGATGATATTGTCCGATATGCCCCCGGCCTTGACTGTACCCTTTTCACCGAAAAGATAGAGAGTCTCTTCAAGATTTTTCGGATAGACATTTGTCGTGCCCTCGACGATGCCGTAGGAGCCGTTTTTGAATCTGATTATAGCTATGCCAAGATCCTCCGCCTCGATATAGTCGTGGCAGAGATTGTCGGTCATACCCATAACGCAGTCGATCTCGTCCCCCATCATCCAGCGCAGCAGGTCGATATTGTGTATGCACTGGTTCATCAGAGCGCCGCCGTCCTGCGCCCAGGTGCCGCGCCATTTTGCCCGGGAGTAATACTCCCAGTCCCGGTGCCAGCGGATATGGGCTGTGCCGTGGAGCATACGCCCGAAGCGTTCTCTTTCTACTGCCTCGCGTATCTTCTGCACAGATTTGTTAAAGCGGTTCTGATGATTTGCGCAGACCACAACGCCCTTTTCCTTTCCCCGCCGGATTATCTCATCGGCATCCGAAAGGGAGAGAGCGATGGGCTTTTCGATTATCACATTGCAGCCCGCGTCTATACAGTCGAGAGCTATGGCTGCGTGCTTGCCGGATTCGGTGGCGACAGCCACAAGCTCGGGATGCTCTTTTTCGAGCATCTCTTTATAGTCAGTGTAGGTGTGAACGCCCTGAAGGTCGAACTTTACCACCTTGTCGTGCAGATTCTTTTCGTTGATATCGCACAGCCCGGCAAATTCGAGGCCGTTGGCCTTTGCCGCCGCTATGTGGTTAGGAGAGATACGGCCGCAGCCGATAAGGGCATATTTCATCTTGGTTTCCTCCGATCAGGTTTGCTCATTTGTTCCCGCGCTGACCCTGCTCTCTCCTGTCAGCTCGTACATCAGGCTTCTGAGCTGCTCCGCGAGAGTTGTATAATTGAAAGCGTTATAAAGCTCTTCGGAAATGCGGAAGGACAAGCTGCCGGTCCTGAGCTTTTCGCTATAAAGAGAGAGGATAAAGCTCTCCATCTCTCTGACGGAGCTCCTCCCGCCGCTAAGCTCGCAGCAGCAGCCGTAGCCGTATTCTCTCTGGAGCTGCATGAGCTCGCTGCCCGGCACATTCCCTGCAACAACAGCAAGTACAGGCTTCCGCGCCTTTACGCCCTCATAGAATTTGCCTGTCATTATGCCATGGTCATATTTAGTGTTCCAGGAGAAGACGGTATGTATATCCGAGGAGAGCTGTATCGAAAGAGCTTCGTCTCTTGATACATATCCCCTGTTTGTTACGATATCTTCAATGCCGTACTTCTCGAAGAAAGCGAGTGTCTCCGCATAATGGGCTCCGGCATACACATATTCTATCCGCCTGCGGTCTATCCTTCCGCTGCTGATGAGCTTTGAAAGGCTGCGGGCAAAAAGCTCCAGAGCATCGTATTCGTTCAGGTTGAGCCTTCCGGTGTAGCAGAATGTCAGCTTTTCTTTATCCGGGCTGATATCCGGGAGAGGGGCTCGCTCGTCAAAGCCGTTCCTTAATGTTACGATCCTTTTGGGCTCGCAGATCTTTCTGAGGTCGCTGCAAAGGCCGTCGGAGACGGCTGTAATGCAGTCGGCTCTTTTCAGAACGGCGGCAGAGGCTTTTTTGGCGTATCTGTTCCAGTAAAAGCCGTTGCTCTCCCTGCCGCGTATTATCGGGAAATCACGGAAATCCATTATCAGCTTGGCATCAAAAAGCTCTGCGGCATAGAGACCGGCGTAGATATTCTCCAGCCAGCCGTACGTCGCAAAAACGACATCAAAATGCCTCCCTGCCAGCTCGGAGATCTTCTTTTTCATATAATGCAGGACCCTTGCCTCTCTCCGGACAGAAACAGGCGGCCTGCCCGCAGTTATGATGCCTGCCGTGTCCCGCAGGTATCTGTATGCTCCCTTGACCTTTTGGGGGACAAATGTAAATCTCGGCGGCCTGACGTTCCCGCGCATAGTCAGGATCTCCTCGCCGCGCTTATATCTTTCGGCATCGCAGTTTTTTCCGAGAGCCGAGATGATCTCGCAGCCTTCAAGGGCAGCGGTCTGATCGTCGAAGGGCTTGAATTCAAATTCTCCGGAACGCAGTACCGTTACATTCTCTCCCGCCTCTGTAAGCCTGTCGGCCAGCAGCGAAGACCTTACTGCTGAAATAGCGGAATCCGGGAATAATGTTGTGCAGATCAGTAAAATATCCATAGTCTGTTCTCCGTCGATCATTTGTCAGCGACTTTTTTAAGCAAGGTATACATCCTGCGGGCGCTCTTCGCCCAACTGAATCTGTCCAACACTTCCTTATTGTCGGCTATCTCGCCGGACATTATCCCGTCTATATCTATCCCCTCATATTTCTCCGGGTCGATATACCAGACAGAGTTTCCGTAGAGCTCCGGCAGAGATGTCCTGTCAGAGACGATACATCTTGCTCCGCAGCTCATAGCCTCCATAGGGGGCATACCCGCGCCCTCATAGAGCGAGGGCTGGATGAACACCTTGCAGTTTGCCATAAGCGCTTTGATCTCGCCGTCGCTGAGATATCCGGTGAAGATCATATTATCCGGCTTTTTCTCGTTCAGGCCTGAATCGCTGGTGCTGAGCAGATCGCTGCCGGAGACGACAAAAGTATACTGCGGGTTCTGCCTTGCGGCGGCAGCGACCCACTTGAAATTCTTGTGATAATATCTGCTGCCCAGCGAGAAACAGTATTCGGAATCTCTTATGCCAAGGCGATCGAGGATAGTCTCATCCGGCTCTATCCTGTCGAAATGCTCCCAGCTCGTATAGATTATCCCTATCTTCTTTCGGGGGATATTGTAGAGCTCCAGGATATCCTTCTTTGAATACTCGCTTATAGTTATGACAGCCTTGGAGCGCTTCAGATTGACATTTGCCAGCAGGCGGTTCTTTATGCGTATCAGCTTATGCTTAAAGGTGTTGAAATTCTGCGGGACTCTTTCAAATATGCAGTCGTAATAGGTAAAGATATCGCTGCCTGTAAGTGAATAGACAAGGAGCATATCCATAGAGAGCCCCTTATGCTTTCTGACATAGCGGTTGAACCCGATAAGGTTCCAGTATCTTGATTTGCCGCTCTTCTCCAGGGCGCCGGAGATCTCGGTAACGGTTATGTTCTTAAAGCCGAAATCCCGCTCTGTCCCCTCCGGGACCAGCAGCTCGACAAAGCCCTTATCTATCAGCTTATCCAGCTCTCTCAGCACCTCATAGGTGTATCTCTGTATGCCGAACAGTTCCTTTGAAGTCAGGAAAAATCCGTTGATGTAGATCCTTTTCACTTTTCATCCTCCCGGAGCAGAATATCTATCAGCTTCAGCCATCTGCGGCCCGCGTTTTTCCAGGAATACTTTTTGAGCACACTATCCGCCGGAGGGCAGGGCTCGCAGAGCAGGCCGTCCAGATCGGCGGAGGTATCCTGCGGGTCGATATATTTTACGGTATCTCCGTAGACCTCCCGCATGACCTCTATATCCGAAACGACAGCGGGGGTACCCAGAGCCAGGGCCTCCAGAGGCGGTATCCCGAAGCCTTCGTAAAGGGTCGGGAACACCAGCGCCTTAGCGTTCTCCATAAGGGATCTCAGACGCTCATCGCTCTGATAGCCCAGATAGATGACATTCTCCCTGAAGCTCTCTGTCTCGTCGAGCCATACGGAAGGGTCGGTCTTGCCGACGATGACGAACTGATACTCGGGATGCGTTTTGGCGTTCTCGACTATCCAGCCGAAATTCTTATGGGGAGCTATGCTGCTTACTGCAAGATAATACTCCTTCTTTCTGATCCCGCCGAACTCCTCAAACACGGTATCGTCCCGGTCTGTCCTTAAAATATGCTCCCAGCCGCAGGGAGTGATGACGACTCTCCCGGGGGAGACCCTTGAGAACCCGACGATCTCCTGCTTGCTGAATTTAGAGATAGTAACCAGCGCCCTTGCTCTGTGTACCGCAAGGAAATAGGAGAGCCCGAATTTCAGCTTGGTCTTTATTACATTTTTCGTCAGCTTGCCGTCCCCGAAGACCTTGAGGCGGATATCCGGGATAGTCGCTGCGCTTTTTTTATACCATACGCCCTTGCCGCCGAGATTGATATACAGAGCTCCGCGCTCTGCGGCATAGCGCTCCGCACGGCGGTAATCCCAGGCGAAGCAGCCGGGCAGCGCGACCTCACGGATGTTCCTGAGATCGAGCCCTGTGACTGTCCCCTCCGGGACGACCAGCTCTGCTTCAAGTCCTTCGGGGAGCTGCTTGTCGATGCTGTTCACTACCTCAAAGATATATCTCGGGATACCGTTGACGGCGCCGCCGAGGCCTCTTCCGTTTATTACGATCCTTTTCATTTCCTGCCGCTCCTGTATATGTTTATCAGCTTCAAGAGCTTTCCTGCCGACCTCTCCCATGAGAAGCGTTCAAGCGCCTTTTCCGCATCTGCGGCGGGCTCTCTGAGAAGGGCGTCAAGATCACAGTCGAAGCTGTAAGGGTCGATGTAATGCACGCTGTCTCCCAGCACCTCCGGCATAGAGGCAGTATCTGACGAGATCACCGGCGCACCCACAGCAAGCGCTTCAAGGGGCGGTATGCCGAAGCCCTCGAAGGTCGAGGGGAACAGGAACGCCTTGCAGTGCTTCATCAGCGATTTTATCTGCTCATCGGAGATGTAGCCGACAAAGATAAGATTGTCTATCCCGCCGAGATCGAGCTGTTCGCTTGAATTCTTCACGCTGCCTCCCGCGATAACGAAGGTGTCCTCCGGGCGGCGCTTTGCCTGCTCCACTATCCACTTGAAATTCTTGCGCTCCTCTAAGCTGCCGAGAGCGAAATAATATCCGCCCTTTTGTATCACGGGGTATTCCTCAAACAGACTCTCGTCCTCTCCGACGGAGAGTATATGCTGCCAGCCGCAGGGTATGACCGCTATCCGCTTTTTCGGGACTCCGTAGACATCTGCTATCTGCTCCTTGCAGAAATCGCTTATTGTGATGACAGGCTTTCCGCTCTTTGCGGCAATGAAATAATGCAGCCTGTGCCAGAGGGCCGAGAGCCTTCCGTACAAATTTTTGTACTCGTCCGTCAGCACCTTATAAGCGATGTCAAGCACAGCCGTGATGCCGGGGCGAACTATGGGTGTGATGTTGCAGAAGCCGACGCTCACAGCCCTGTGCTTTATCAGATACACCGGCAGAGAGGTCTGTGTCCAGAGCAGGCCTTTGACCCTGCCGTACTTCACGACCCTGATATTTTTGAACTTCCCCTCGATATCCACATACTCCGGGACGACTATCTCGAACTCGTCCTTTTTTATCAGTTTATCGAGAGCCTTCAGCAGCTCGTCCGCATAGCGGTACTGTCCGGTCATGCGCTGTGCATAGACCTGGCCGTCAAATACTATCTTTTTCATTATGTCTTCTCACTTTATCAGGAATTTCCAGATCCGACTGAAAGCCTTTACGCTGCGTTTGAGATCGGAAGGGTCTTTGAGCCCCATTTTCAGCCTGTGGGCGATATATGACGGGCGCATATAGTATTTCTTCCTCGCCTCGTCGCAGAAACGCACCATCTCCTCGCCGGTTATGCCCGGGAGCTCCAGCAGGCAGTTTATGGTGCCGTCCTCCTTGACATAGTCGGTATAGCCTCCGCGGATGTAGCCGTTCTCCTTGGCCCAGTAATAAGCCTCTGTCCCGGGGAAGGGCAGCAGCGGGTAGAACTGGGCGGTGTCGGTGTCAAGCTCCAGCGCAAGGCGGAGGGTCTCCTGCATAGTTTCCTTTGTCTCGCCTTTGTTTCCCACCATATAGCAGGCGTGTATCTGCAAGCCGGCGGTCTTGGCGTTTTCGACATAGTCATGTACCTGTTTCAGGGTCGTCCCCTTGCGGATATTGTTGAGTATCTCCTGACTGCCGCTCTCTATCCCGGGGATTATCAGGTGGCAGCCGGCTTCCTTCATAAGCTGCATGGTCTCCAGGTCCAGATTGACTCTTGCGTTGCAGAGCCAGCGGAAGCGTTTATTGAGGCGTTTGTTTATCATCAGCCGGCATATCTCCATGACCCGGGCTTTCTTCATGGTAAAGGTATCGTCCTCAAAGACTATCTCCCGGACATCGGGGAAATTCTTTGCGATATAGACCAGCTCTTTGACGACGTTCTCCGGGCTGCGCATACGGTAGACATGGCCGTGCATGGTCTGGGGATAGACACAGAAATTGCATCTTGCCATACACCCGCGCCCGGTGAACATCTGGATCTCCGGGTACTTTCCGGCAGCAAAGAAATAGTCCTTGTAATTCAGATGCTTATGCACGAATTCGGATGCAAACGGTATCTCGTCCAGCTCGGTGATATAGGGCATATCGGGGTTTGAGCTTATCTCGCCGCCTTTGCGGAATGTGAGACCTTTCACAGAAAACGGGTCGCCGCCGTCCCGCAGTGCTCTTGCCACATCGCGGACGATGTAGTCATACTCGTGCCTTGCGACGGCATCCAGCAATCTGCTGTTTTCAAGCGTCTCAACAGGCAGCGCAGAGGGGTGCGTCCCGACCAGCATAACGAAGGCTTCGGGATACTGCTTTTTGAGATAGTCGGCGCAGCGGATATCGTTCTCGATCGAGGGAGTGCTTGTGTTGACAACGAAGAGCCTTGTGCCCTCAGCGTGCTTTTCGATATAATCATACTGCTCCTTATGGGTCATAGGCTTTGCGGGGGCATCGAGGAATTCAACCTCAAAGCCGTCCTTCTCGCAGACTGCCGCCGCATAAATGAGCCACAGCGGATAGTAGAGCGTTCCGCTGCGGGTGACTGTGGGGCTTCTGTTCTCACGGGAGAATTTGCCGTATTTTGCCTTGAAGGAGGGGTTCACAAAAAATACTTTCATATATCTATCAACTCTTATCAAAGGTTTTTCTCAGCTTTTCGGCTGAAAGCAGGTAGCGGTGCCTGCGGAACATATGGGCAAGCCCTTTAAGATGCTCCAGATTCATGCGGCTTATCAGCTTTTTCTTGCTGAGCCGCTGCCATTCGTGGATGATCCTTGCTTCGGGGCAGAAAGCGACTTTATAGCCCGCTTTCCAGACCCGGATGCAGAATTCCGCATCCTCCGGGGCGTAGAATATCTTTTCATCCAGCAGCCCTGCCTTATCAAAGACCTCCGGCCTTACCAGCCAGCAGGCGCTCATGAGATAGTCAACAGGATAGCTTGTCATTCCCGGATGCGGGGGCTCCTGCTTTTCCATACGCTCGCCCTTTGCCTGAACGGACTTTACCGGGCAGGCCTTGTACAGCTTTTCAAGTGCTGTCGGAAAGCACCTTGCCGACATCTGTACGATCCCGCCGGAGGTCACAAGAGTCGGCCCGATAATGCCGTATTCCGGGTGAGCCTTCATCTCTCTGTCGAGAACTATGAAAGCCTCGTCATTTACTTCTGTGTCGCTGTCGAGGATACAGATATAGTCAAGCTCTTTTTCAAGCAAACGCTTTATCCCGGCGTTGCGTGAGACCGTCGTGCCGACATTTTTCAGGAACCTGAGAACGGTCAGCTTCCCTGCGAGAGCTTTTTTCCAGCTCCTGACGGTATCAAGAGTGCCGTCAGTGCTGCCGTTGTCTATGACGATAACATAAGGCTCGGTCTCTTTCAGCTCCGCTACCGACCGCAGACACTTGTCTATCACCTTTTCCGAATTCCATGTGAGTATCACAAAGCCTATCTTCGGTCTGCTCATCGCGGTGCTCCTTTACCTGTTTATCTCCGAGCGCCAGTATCCGAGCGCATCGGTAAGTATATCGTCTATCGAAAGCTGCGGCTCCCAGCCTGTGTCGGCGGTGAGCTTTGCACGGCTGCCTCTGATGACAGGGGTATCGCTGGGGCGCATCCGTGCCGGGTCGGGTCTGACCTCTATCGGCACCCTTGCCATAGAAACGAGCCTGTCAAGTATCTCCTGCGCCTTGTAAGCCCTGCCGGAGCAGATATTGTACGGCTCCCCGGCTCTTCCCTTTTCGGCTATGAGCCGCAGGGCGCGGCAGGCATCCCTGATATGTGTGAAATCGCGGGCGCTCTCCAGATTCCCGACGGAGAGATATTCTCTCTTTCCCGCTTCTATCTCTGCTATACCCGAGGCGAAGTCGGGTATCATAAAGCCTCTTGCCTGGCCTGCGCCCGCAAGGTTGAACTGCCTTACGATACACACATCAAGGCCAAAGCTGCGGGCATACATAGCGGCGAACTGCTCCTGCGCCTGCTTTGAGACGGCATAGGGGTTCATGGGGGAAAGGGGCATATCTTCGGTGACATTCCCGCCCTTTTCTCCCAGCTTTCCGTACTCGTCCGCCGAGCCCATAGCTATCACGCGGGTCTTTCCGCCGGATGTTCGGACAGCTTCAAGGATGTTCAGAAAACCGACGGTGTTGAGCTCGACGGTGAGCTGCGGTCTTTTCCAGGAGAGCCCCACATTCGCCTGCCCCGCAAGGTTGAATATCACATCGGGAGCAAACCTTCCCAGGGCGTTCTGCACTGCCCCCGCATCAGTAATATCGAGCCTTTCGGCGGAGCCGGTTATGTCGCAGCGGATGACCTCACAGCCGTTAGCTTCAAGCTCGGCGCAGAGGTGTCTGCCGATAAAGCCCTCGCTGCCGGTAACGAGCGCCCTCACTCTATGCCTGCCTCTCTCTTTGCGAGTTTCAGATCGTGCTCGGCCATAAGAGCGCAGAGCTGCTCATAGCTTGTTTTCTGAGGATCCCAGCCCAGCTTTGTTCTTGCCTTTGTCGGATCGCCCCAGAGGTTGACGACATCGGTGGGGCGGTACCATTTCGGGTTCACGCAGACCAGCATCTTCCCTGTCTTCTTGTCATAGCCCTTTTCGTCGAGGCCGGAGCCTTTCCATTCCAGCTCTATGCCGTCGTTTTTGAAGGCAAGGGTGGTGAACTCGCGGACGGTGTGCTGAACGCCCGTTGCGATAACGTAATCGTCCGGCTCGTCCTGCTGGAGAATGAGCCACATACATTCAACATAGTCCTTGGCATAGCCCCAGTCCCGGAGGCTGTCGAGGTTGCCCAGCTCAAGATGGTCCTGCAGGCCGCAGGCTATGCGCCCTGCTGCAAGGGTGATCTTTCTTGTAACGAAATTATCTCCCCGTCTCTCGGATTCGTGGTTGAAGAGAATACCGTTGCAGGCAAATATGCCGTAAGCCTCTCTGTACTGTCTTATCATCCAGAAGCCGTACTGCTTGGCTATGGCATAGGGAGAATAGGGGTGGAAAGGTGTCTCCTCGTTCTGGGGAGCGGCCTCCACCTTACCGTAGAGCTCGGAGGTGCTTGCCTGATAAACACGGCAGGTCTTGTCGAGCCCGGCGATATGTACGGCATCAAGTATCCTGAGCACGCCGAGGGCATCGACATCGCCGGTATATTCGGCGGCTTCAAAGCTGATCTGGACATGGCTCTGCGCCGCAAGGTTATATATCTCATCGGGCTTCACCTGTAAAACTATACGCACGATACTGGAAGAATCGGACATATCGCCCTCGTGGATGATGAGCTTATCGAGGATATGGTCTATGCGGGATGTAGTCGAAACCGAGGCTCTTCTGATGATCCCGTGAACCTCATATCCCTTTTCCAGCAGCAGCTCCGCAAGATAGGAGCCGTCCTGCCCGGTAATGCCTGTGATAAGTGCTTTTTTCATATCTGTTCCGCCTTTCGGTCGAATTTATTTACAGCAGCTCGCTCCTGCCGGATTCGGCAAGGGCATCAACTATCTTTTTGACATCCTGTGCTCTATCCTTGGAGCATACCATTACAGCATCGTCCGTCTCGACGATGACTATATCCTTTACTCCGAGGGCAGCTATCTTTCTGCCGGAGGAATAGACCACTGAGTTTTCGGCATCTATGGCTGTTACATCGCCTACCAGCACATTTCCGCAGGCATCGCGCTCATTGAGCACGCTCATCATATCCCAGGAGCCGACATCGTTCCAGCCACAGTTGCAGGGGAAAACTATGACCTCCCCCTTTGAAGCTGAGGGCTCCATTACAGCGTAGTCTATAGACATCTTCCGAATATTGGGATAAACATCGTGGAGGACTTCCTGCTCAGCGGGAGTATTCATAGCCTCTCCTATCTTTTCCAGGTCGGCATAGATATCCGGGGCATACTCTCTGATCTTTTCGAGGATCAGCGAGGCCTTCCAGATGAACATACCGCTGTTCCAGAGATATTCTCCGGAGGCAAGATATCCGGCGGCGGTCTGTGCATCAGGCTTTTCCTTGAAGCCCAGGACAGGCTCGGCTTTCTCGTCCGGGGTGCCGTCATATCTTATATATCCGAAGGCGGTCGAGGGGAAAGTCGGGCGTATGCCGATGGTTATCAGCTTATCCTGCTCCTCGGCGGCAAGTATGGCCTGCTTGAAGGTAGCTGTCAGCGCCTCGGTGTCCTCGATGTAGTGGTCGGCGGGAGTTATGAGCATAACGCCGTCGCCGTATTTTTTCAGTATCTCCATAGCGGAATAGCCGATGCAGGTAGCAGTATTGCGGGCTGCGGGCTCGGCTAAAATGTTCCTCGGAAAGACCTTGCCTGCGGTTGCGACGGTCATATCCGGGGATTGGAGCTCGCTGGTAACGATAAAGATATTGCTCTTGCCGATGACGGCGGCCATCCTTTCGACTGCTTCGTTTACCATAAGCTCCCTGCCGCTGAGGTTAAGGAGCTGCTTGGGCTTTTTCTGTCTTGAAAGCGGCCAGAAGCGTGTCCCGCCTCCGCCTGCCATTATTACTCCGTAATGGTTCATATCTGTTTCTCCTTGGCATTAAGCTCTTTCCGGCTGCCGAAAGGTCTCTGGAAGTCCTTGCAGAGGACAAGTCCGATCGTTATCCAGTAATAGGGGGCGATATTCACGATAGAGCTGTTGAACATACTCTGGACGAAATATGCCAGCACCATACCGACGAGGGTGAACGAGATCAGGCGGTCTTCCTTCTCTTCGGCGCGGAGGGCTGTCCTGATGCCGATAACGAAGGTATACACCAGCAGCGAAACGATGGTCAGGAGCTGGAACACGCCCTGAGTAACAAGGTAATGGATCAGCTCGTTATGCCCCTTGCCCTGGCTCCAGGTATCGTGGGGGAGATCGGGAGCGTGAGTGAAGCACCAGCGGTAGTTATCGAGACCGACTCCGAAAGCCCAGTGCCCGGGAACGCAGGCGAGGCCGAACTTCCAGATATGTCCTCTTCCGGTGGCGAAATTATCGAAGGCGGTATACTTTTCCGACTCCGGCAGACCGTTCAGAGGGTCATCGTCCTGCTTTTTCAGGCCGGCAGAGCCAGGGTCGGAGTCTTTACCGGCATCAGCATCAGAGCTGTCAATGCTTTCGGAGGCGGAAGTTTTCTTTTCGTCGGCCATAGCCTTCTCGACCTGCTGGGAGAAGGAGGCAGTGCCGTTGATCTCCGAGAGGGTGAGCTCCATTTTCTGCTTGAACTTCCCGAAGCCGAAGATCATGATACAGAGCATCGCGGCAAATATCAGGGCGACAGCTCCCCAGTGCATGAAGCCGCGCTTCACCAGCTCGCCGTCTCCTGTCCTGACCTTATAGATCAGCAGAGCGACAGGGTAGAAGAGCATAAGAGTTCCCAAGCTCAGAAGGGCCAGCCTGGTCTCTGTCGCAAGAATAGCATATATGCCCAGAACTGTCCCGGCGAGGGTAAGAAGGAAGGGCTTTCTTTCCTTTGCGAAAACGCAGAGACCCATAACGCAGCCTGCGGCGAGAGTCATCAGGGCGACATACCAGTTGTAATGGGGGGTAAGGCCGTAGGCGAAATGATATTTTGTTGCAGAATCGGCATCATAGAAGCAGTTGGTGAACTCATAGCCGACGCTTTGCAGCAGGCCGACGAGCCCCTGTATTATAAGCACGAAGACAAAGGCCTTGATGATATTGCGGCGGTATTTTCTGTCCCGCACCATAGTCGCGGCGTACATCAGGGAGAAATAGGCCAGGAAGTTCGTAAGCCATTCGTCGTAGTCATAGCCTCTCATAGAGACGAGCTGATCCTCCGAGAAAGCCAGCGAAAGCCCGGCAAAGATCACAAGGCAGGCAAAGAAGACGTCTGTCGGGTAATACTTTATCCCTTTATGTATCACAAGATGGGTTATCACCATTACCGCGCCCATGATCCCGGCGGCCTCGACGATTATAGGCTGCCCCTCGAAGTTCCGCTCATGCTGCTCCACAAGCAGCTCGCAGATCGGCAGCGAGATCATCGTTATCATTATGAGCAGATAAAAGGCTCGCTCGGTGGTTATCAGCTCGGCTATCTCTCTCAATTTCTTTTTTACTGTTGACATATCCATTCCCCATTACTGCCCGTCAGCAATGACACGGGCATTTTCATATACCTATACTCTTTAATTATAACAATAAAATAAAACAAAATCAATACACTTTTTTGATAAATTTGCACAAATAGCATTGTGATATTTGTGCAACAATTTGTTGTTTTAACATCAGTTCCCTGCCCTTCCCCTCCGGCGGGATGCCCGCTGCTGCTCCGAATGTATCCTTGACAAAACAGCCCCCGGATGTTATAATGAAATGTAAAGCATTTTTGGCGTTATCCCCGGTCAGGGAGCCGGCGCAGAAGCACAGCGATCGGAGGTAGTCCGTTTGAAAAAGAACAACAAGTTTCACAAGCTCTCGGTGCAGCTTATCGGGATGACAGTTATCCTGTTCATCATCGGAACGATCATAGGCGGATTCCTGCTCTACACCGGCAGCAGAGATATGTTTCTCCAGGCGAAGGAAGAAATGATAGCCGAAAAGCTCGATTCGGTCACAAAGGATGTCAAAAGACTTGTATGTATCGATTGGCTGTTTGATTATATGGTCAGCCACGACGATTACTTCCAAGCTCTGACTCCGGAAGAAAATGACAGGATCTCCGAGCTGCTCCCGGATTTATTCTCATATGAGATCGATATGACGGCTCTGAAAAAGTCCCTCGACTCTTTTGAGCCCAAGGATCAGACAATAATGGCCAGAGCAGAATACGAGCTGCTCGGCAACGTTTTAAACAGCAGATTTCAAGCTGCAACCTACGAAAAGCTGTACATTATAGATATCAGCCCGGAAAACCGCGGCTTCCTTTACTGCGACTCAAAGAAATTCAATTCTCTCGAAGATGATGACGCACTGTTCTTAAATACCGATACGGGGGTCAGATGGGATTACCGCGAGGAGGATCATCCGGCATTAATGCAGTTGGCGGAACAGAAAGAGCCGGAGATGATCTTTGAGATCGCCCCCATAAATTCCAGCAAGGCGACCAGCTATATCGGATATATGCCTATCAACGGCGGAAAGGCCGCTATCTGCATCAGCTATAACTGGGAGCCCTTACGCAGCCAGCTTTTCACCAAGGTGCGCAACCTCGCTCTGATCCTGCTGGGCGCGATGATCGTGACCTGTCTGCTCATAATCATTTTCATGCGAAGGATCGTCATCCGGCCTCTGGGCACTGTCCAGGAAGCGATCCGCGGATACATGGATGAAAAAGACAGCTCTCTTGTCAAGGAGAAGCTCTCTTCCGTTAAGCGGAACGACGAGCTGGGTATGCTCTCAAACGATGTAGAAGAGCTTACCGTCGAGCTGGACAGCTATATCAGCAACATCAAGAAGCTGACCAAGGAAGTGATGGAATCTCTTGCGCAGACGATAGATGCCAAGGACAAATACACCAACGGCCATTCCTTCCGTGTTGCGCTGTATTCAAAGATGCTGGCCAAGGAGCTGGGTCTCTCAAAGCAGGAACAGGAAGATATCTACTATATGGGGCTGCTGCACGACATCGGAAAGATAGGTATCCCCAACGCTATAATCAACAAGACAACAAAACTCACCGACGAGGAATACGAGACGATCAAAAAGCATCCGATCTACGGCTACGAGATCCTTTCCGAGATCGAATCCATGCCGGAGCTCTCTGTCGGAGCGAGATATCACCACGAGCGCATCGACGGCAAGGGCTATCCCGACGGGCTCAAGGGCGACGAGATACCTTATATGGCAAGGATAATCGCTGTCGCGGACAGCTATGACACGATGACCTCCAACCGCAGCTACCGTAAATATCTCCCGCAGGATGTTGTCCGGGCTGAGATCGAGAAGAACATCGGCACGCAGTTCGACGAAGGCCCTGCAAGAGCTATGCTGCGAGTCATCGACAGCGACAAGAGCTATATGCTGCACGAATAGTCGGCGCTGCATGATACAAAAATATAAGACCGTATATCCTTCCTGCCCGCAGCAGGTCGATATACGGTCTTTTGTCTGTATCTCTGATCCTGCGCAGCGGATATGCTCCGGGGCTGCTTGCAGGATGCGCTCAGTTTTTGAGAGAGTGGAGCGGTGCGGGGATCTGTCCTCCGCGGGAGATGAACTTAGAGGGGGACTCCTTCCTTACGGGCATTACGGGGCCGGAGCCGAAGAGACCGCCCCAATCAAGCTCGTCGCCCACATCCTTGCCGATAGCGGGGATGACGCGGACGGCTGTGGTCTTGGTATTGACCATGCCTATCGCGGCTTCATCTGCGATTATGGCAGCTATGGTGTCCGCTGAGGTATCTCCGGGAATGACTATCATATCCAGACCCACCGAGCAGACTGCTGTCATTGCTTCCAGCTTTTCAATGGAGAGAGTCCCGGCCTTGGCAGCGTCTATCATGCCGGCATCTTCTGAGACGGGTATAAATGCACCCGAAAGGCCGCCGATGCGCGAGCAGGCCATTACTCCGCCCTTCTTTACTGCATCGTTGAGCAGAGCGAGGGCAGCGGTAGTTCCGTGAGTCCCGCAGCTTTCGAGGCCGATCTCCTCGAGGATATGTGCTACCGAATCACCGACGGCTGGAGTCGGAGCAAGGGAGAGATCGACTATACCGAAGGGCACGCCCAGTCTCTGGGAAGCGGTCACACCCACAAGCTGTCCGACTCTGGTTATCTTATAGCTGATCTTCTTGATGACATCCGAGATCTGGGTAATATCGGCATCGGGGTACTTAGTCAGGGCGGCGCGCACGACTCCGGGGCCGGAGACGCCTACATTTATCATGCAATCAGGCATACCTACGCCGTGATAAGCTCCGGCCATAAAGGGGTTATCCTCGACGGAATTGCAGAACACCACCAGCTTTGCGGCTCCGAAGCAGGCATTATCGACTGTCTTTTCGGCGCACTCGCGGACTATCCTTCCCATAAGACGGCAGGCGTCAAGATTGATGCCCGCTTTTGTAGAGCCGACGTTGACAGAAGAGCAGACTCTCTCTGTCGATGCCAGAGCCTCGGGGATAGACTCGATGAGCTCCTTGTCGCCGGCGGAAAAGCCGTTCTGCACCAGGGCAGAATAGCCTCCGATGAGGTTCACGCCCACAGCCTTGGCTGCTCTGTCCATAGCCTTGGCAAAAGGTACGGGAGAGCAATGGCAGGCGGCGGAGATCATAGCGATAGGAGTAACTGAGATACGCTTATTGATTATCGGGATACCGAACTCCTTTTCGATCTGCTCACCGACCTCGACGAGGTGCGCGGCCTTTTCGGTTATCTTGTTATATACCTTCTCGCAGGCCTTGCTGATATCTGCGTCTATGCAGTCCAGCAGCGAGATGCCCATAGTTATCGTTCTTATATCGAGACACTCCTCCTGTATCATTCGGATAGTCTCAAGAACGTCATAAGTGTTTATCATAGCAAAATCCCTCCGAGGTCAGATATGGTGCATACAGTTGAAGATATCCTCGTGCATGGTATGGATCTTGAGGCCCATGGAATCTCCAAGTGCGGTAAGGTCGTCGGAAAGCGAGGCAAAATCTCCGCTGAGGCTGGTGATGTCTACCAGCATTATCATAGCGAAGAGCTCCTGCATTACCGATTGAGTCACCTCGACCACATTAGCGTTATGCTCCGCGCATTTTGTGCTTACCTTTGCAAGGATGCCTACTGCGTCCTTACCAATAACAGTTACTACTGCTCTCATAATAAAACCGCCTTTCTGCGCTGAGCCTTCGGCCGCGCTGTATATATTATATTTTTACGACAGATGCAGGTCAGCCCGGGGCGCCGGGCTCGCTGTCTTTATCCCGCGGGGAGAGGCTGCCTGTCCCGTCGGCCTGGGTATTCTCGACGGGAGCGATGATGACCTCGCCGTCTCCGGAGCTGTTCTCCGCCGACCCTATCTGAGCCGAGCGGGATTTTATATGCTTGCCGACTATCTCCGACACATCCGAGACAGTCATAAAGGCCGAATAGTCGTCTTTTTCGATTATCTTTCTCATAGTCGAGAGCTCTATTCTGGTTATTACGCAATAGAGGACGACCTTTTCGCCGGACACAAGCCCCTGGCCTTCGATAAGTGTTACTGTTCTTCCGAGGGTGTTATAGATATCCTCGGCTATCTCCTTGCCGTGGTCGGTGATTATCATTATCGCCTTCCCTTGCAGGAGGCCTGTGCTGACCAGATCCACCACCTTTGAGACGATGAAATAGGTCAGGAGCGAATAGAGGGCGCGGTCCAGTCCGAAGAGGGCGCCTGCTGTCAGATAGATAACGATATTGAAGCCCAGGACTATCTGCCCCACCGAGAGGCTGAGCTTTTTGCCTATCATCATAGCGACGGCTTCTGTCCCGTCGAGGCAGCCGCCGTTCTGTATGACCAGCCCGACGCCTATACCGAGGACAATACCGCCGAACACGGTAGCCAGCAGCTTATCGTCGGTTATATGTATCTGCACATTCCCGAAGAAAGTCAGGGCTCCCGAAAAGGCCAGCATAGCTGCGACGGTCTTGAAGAGAAAGGAGCGGTCCAGCTTGCGGCTCCCTATCCAGACGAAGGGGAAATTGAGGGCGACAGTCAGGATACTTAGGGGGGCGGAGGTCAGCTGGCTGATTATCATACTGATACCGACCATGCCGCCGTCCATGATCTTTGCGGGGACGAGTATCTCTTCAAGGGCAAAGGCTGCGATGATACAGCCAACGAGCATAAGCGAGAGCGAAAAGACTGTCTTCCCGCTGAAAACCTTTTTATTAGCGCTCTCATCCATCTCTCCGGCACCCCGCTTCGCATTATCATACAAGAAAGCCGCGCATTTACGCTGCTTGCGTATCTGCGCGGCTGCTATGGTGGAGTATAGGGGATTTGAACCCCTGACCCCCACACTGCCAGTGTGGTGCGCTTCCAGCTGCGCTAATACCCCACGGTCGGTACTTGATTATTATATCAAATCATAATGCGTTTGTCAAGAGCAATCAGGAATTTTTTTTTAAAGGCTCAATATTTCTCAGCAGGCTTTACAAATCCGGAAAGATGTGATAATATATGTATGAAAGATTCCCCGGACACGGAGGTGAATACATGAATATGAAAAAGATATATCTGGCGATGATATGTGCAGCCGCAGCAGCCTGTATGGCGAGCTGCGGAGGAGAGAGCTCATCCCTGACCGAGATCTCCAAGCCTGCTGACACGGCAGCCCCCGTTTCTCAGACGGAAGCTCCCACAGAGACGGCGGCTCCGGAAGAAACTGAAGCAACGGCCGCCGAGACAGAAGCCGGCTCCACCGAAAAGCCTTCCGACACCGCAGCAGATGAGACCTCGTCCGGAAGTTCGGCCGAAGAGATAACGGCTACGGCTCCGACCGACACCAAGGCTCCCGATGTGACCGAGCCTGCCGAAACGCAGTCCCAGACACAGACTCAGACACAGACACAAACTCAGGCTTCTCAGCCCACAGCCGCGGCTGTCGATCCGAACCACGCTCCCGACAACGGCATCGACTGGGGCCCGCTGATCGAGCGGTAAGAACTGCCCTGTCTCCGGGAGAAGATCAGAACAGCTAAGGCAACACCGCACGACCCGCGGCTAACGCTTCTGCACCGTAACTGTTTATTCGCTTTTATCGTTCGCCGCGCTGCTTTTGCAGTGCGGCGAAATTGCGTAAAAAAGGGTATTCCCCACACAGGGAATACCCTTTTTGCACCGAGGGCTGTTTATGCAGCCTTTTTTTGTATTGGATCAGAAATTCAGGACACAGTTTGTTGCGAGGGCTTTATAGGCGGTGCCGGACATCAGAGGATAGGAGACGTTGCTGATATTGTTCATCCAGGTAACGATAAGGACATATCCTGCGGGGGCATTATTCCTGCGGCCGTCCGCTGTCAGAGAGGTATAGAACTTATCGGTTGTAGCTGTGCCGGAAAAGCTGCCGGCGTAATAAGTCATGGCGATATTCTGCGCATGGGCAGCCAGCCCTTTCTTTATCATGATAACGTGCCGCTGGGCGTATTTCCCGTTTGTCATGGTCTTGGAGAACTGGTCGTATTCCTGAGCGCCCAGGAGCTTGGGGGTTATCTTATCTGTGCAGATATAATCCAGCTTGGTAACGGCAGTATCGAAGCCGTTGACTCTGAAAGCGACAGAAGCGCCGCCGTTGCCGTAGAAGCCGAAGGTATCGCTGCCGGATCTGACCTGATATACTGCGCCGCTGACCTTGCCTGCCCCGGTGATCGGAGCGATAAGGTTGCTGCCGGAAACATTACCCTTCAGAGAAATCTTTACGGGGACAAGATAGCTGTCGTTGACGACTATGGCGGAGACATACACTTCGGGAGCCGCTGCATTGAAGACCACTCCGCCCAGATCCTTGAAATAAGTCGCTCCGGAGAGGTTGATCGTGATCTTGGTATCGCCCTGCTTGAAATTCGAGGTGTAGGCTGTGCCGTTGGTGCCTGTTATGGCGAAGGTCGGAACATATGCGGGAGCAGGAGGTTCCGAAGAAGAGCCGCCGAAGGTATTTATCAGCGCCGCTGTAACGTCATCCGAGGCAGCATACCAGGTCATATTGTTCCTGTTCAGCAGGCCGTAGTTATCGGTATTGTTATTGGATCCGGTTATGATATTGTTATCCCATACACAGATCGGGATATTCCTGGACTTTGCCTTCTGAGCGAAGGCGTTGGCCCACTTGACCCGCTCGGACTCATTATTATAATTGCTGGAGCCGAACTCTCCGATGCAGACCGGGATCCCCTTATTAACAAACAGGGTATCGAGATTTCTGAAGAAATCGGTAAGCTGATTCTGCATCCTGCCGTCGAAGGTCTTATACGGGGTCATACAGAACTCATAGGGAGTATAGGCGTGTACCGAGACGATAAGGTTAGGGTCGCTGGGAAGGCGGAGCTCATTCATGGCTGCCCAGGTATTTGAGGCTGCATAGGTAGGGACCATAAGGGCTCTTGTAGCGTTCAGGCCGCCTGTTGCGCGGACAGTAGAAACGAAATCGCTGTTCAGCTTATTGATGACGCCACGCATAGAGGAAGTGCCGCCGTTCCACTCGTTGCCTCCGCCGACCTCTCTCGGCTCGTTCATCCCCTCGAAGATGAGGTGTTTATCGTAAGAGGCGAACTCTGTGGCGATCTGTCTCCAGAAATTCTTGAGCCTTGAGCTGACCTCGCTGTACTTTGCTTCTGTCGGCACGAGCCAGTTGCTCTCCTCGTGGTGGATATTCAGGATAACGAATAGCCCCTGGCCCAGCGCCCAATCGACAACGGTATGGACTCTGTTGAACCAATTCGGGTCGATATTATCTCCGCTGGTCACATGGCTCCACCAGGTAACGGGAATACGGACAGTCGTAAACCCCCTGGCCTTGATAGTGCGGAAGGTATTTTCGGTAGTCATAGGATTGCCCCAGGCGACCTCGGTACGCAGGCCGACATTGCCGCTGGCCGCATCCGGCAGGGCATCGAGGGAATTGCCGAGATTCCAGCCCAGACCCATATTCTGCGCGATCTGCTTAGCAGTATACGAATTGACATCGACAGCTTCGGCTTCCAGCTTTTCAGAAGGTATAGAGGGTATGATAGCTGCTGCCATAGCGACGGCTGTCAGGACACCGAGCAGTTTTCTTTTTATTCCAAACATATTATCGTTCCTTTCCTCAGAGGTTGAAAACACATTATACCGATTATATTTTACCATTTCACTGAGCAGCCGTCAATCGGCAAAAGGGTAAAAAACCCCCGCCCTATTTTGTATATATTCCCTATCTTCAGCTCCGGGATGCGACCGAAGTGGTATTCATTATTTGTTGTAGATGCGGACCCGAAGGGGCTCGGGGGCGACCGGAAAGCCCCCGAAATTAGGCGTGAGCTATTATGAAGTTCCCGCACTTGGTCTGGGCGGGGCAAACAGTTCGCTCATTGCCCCCGGACTATTGCTTTGTGCGGAGCCTCACCCTTACACAACGTCCTGCCCCTCTAAAGGAAAGACGCCGCTGAACCTATCGGCAGCGTCGCAGGGCGTCCAGACGGCCCACCAAAGACAGCAAGCACCCGAAGGGGTTCGGGGGCGACCGGAAAGCCCCCGAATTCAGGCGTGAGCTGATGTGAAGTTTTTGCACTTGGTCAGGGCGGGGCAGCACCCTTACACAACGTCCCGCACCTCTAAAGGAAAGACGCCGCTGAACCTTCCGGCATCGTCGCAGGGCGTACAGACGACAAACAAACGACAGCAAGCGACCACCGGGAGCGCCGCGTTTCGGCGTTAAAAAACGACCGGAAAGCCCCCGAAATTAGGCGTGAGTGCAAGTGGTGTTTGCACTCACGCTGTGGCGGCGCAGCACCCCTTACACAACGTCCTGCCCCTCTAAAGGAAAGACGCCGCTGAACCTCCCGGCATCGTCGCAGGACGTACAGACGACAAACAAACGACAGCTAGCGACCAACGGGAGCGACGCGTTTCGGAGCTAAAAAACGGAAAATCGCTTCGCTCTTTCCTGTGTCAGCGGGCTAATAGGTTTTGACGGCGCGGCATTTTTGTTTGTCCACGCTGCTCTGTTTGGAAGGAAGACTTTGTTGCCCTTTGTTTTCGTTATGCCGCGCCTTGGCCGGAACTGCGTTCCGGTATGGGGCGCTGCCCCATGCCCCGCTTAGGGCTCTGCCCTAAGAACCTGCCAAGGGCTGGCGCGCCCTTGGATGGGCGCAATTTTGCCCGCTTTTTGCGGTGCAGTACTTGTTATGTGACCCCGCCACAAACAACGTTCCGCCCCTCTAAAGGAAAGACGTCGCTGAACCTATCGGCATCGTCGCAGGGCGTACAGACGACCCACCACCGACAGCAAGCGACCAACGGGAGCGACGCGTTTCGGAGCTAAAAAATAAAGAAATCTTTAGGTTTTCTTGATTGTGGGTTTTAGGTAAGGGTGTTAGAATGTATGTATAGACAAAGGAACGGAGGCAGCATTATGGATGAGTTTATTCTTAAAACAAAGGATCTCTCTAAAAGATTCGGCAGCTTCACTGCTGTAAACAACATCTCGCTGAATATCAAAAAAGGCTCTGTCTACGGATTGGTCGGCAGAAACGGTGCGGGCAAGACCACATTTATGAAAATGATCTGCTCACTGTCTTCACCGACTTCCGGCAGCTTTGAGCTCTGCGGCGAGAGCTATCCAAGACTCGGAGAAGCCCGCACTAAGATCGGGAACCTTATCGAGAGCCCCGGGATCTATTCCAATATGTCCGCAGCAGATAACCTAAAAGCTAAGGCAAAACTCATAGGCGGTGTTGACAAGGGCAGAATAGACGAGATAATCAGAACCGTCGGGCTCGAAAAAGCCGGCTCCCGGCACGCCGGGAAATTCTCTCTGGGTATGAAGCAGCGGCTCGGTATCGGCATCGCACTTATAGGCGACCCTGAGCTGCTTATCCTCGATGAGCCGATAAACGGGCTTGACCCGGCGGGAGTCGCAGAGATAAGAGATACCCTGCAGCACCTCAACCGCGAATATGGTATGACGATCCTGATATCCAGCCATATCCTCGGAGAGCTCTCCAAGCTCTCAACAGACTACGGCTTCATCGACAAAGGCTCCCTTATCAAGGAGATATCCAACGAACAGTTGATCTTAGATTGCGCCGAATATGTCAGGCTCTGTGTCAGCGATGTCAATAAGGCAGCCGCTGTTCTCGGGAATATCGGAGTCGGCGGCATCGAGCTGACGGATAATAACGAGCTCCGGCTGGCCGGCTGTATGGAGCGCACCGACGAGATAGTTGAGGCGATGGTGAATAACAGGATAAAAGTCTATGAGATCGCCAAGCAGGGCATGGATCTTGAAAGGTATTACCTGAATATGATAAACACCGGAAGGGAGCAGTAAAAATGAACGGAATTATCGGACTTGACCTTTTTGTAATGCGGAAAAAGATCTCGACGTACATAACAGCAGCTATGATGCTGCTATCGACGGCGGGCTTCTGCTTCCTCGAAAAGCTGATGATCTCCTCCGGGCAGGAAACGGAAGGCGCAAGGAATTTCAACGCCGTCCTTGTCTCGGGCATAACGTCGGCGATCCTGATCTTCGGTGTCTTCTTTGTACTTTTTCTGGGCTCCGATCTTAAAGACGGCTATATCAAGAACATCGCAGGCTCGACAAAGAGCCGGATAGGGTATATCATCTCCAAAGAGATCGCTCTGGCGGTATACATTGTTGCGGGGCTGGCTATCGTCTCTCTCGGCGCTTTCCTCGGCTCCGTCCTCTTCCTTGACGGGACACAGGGCTTCGAGGCCTTGCAGTTCTGCAAATATCTGGGCGTTGTGTTCCTGCTGATGCTTGGCTTCGCTGTATTGATGACATTTGTAGTGTTCCTGCTGAGGAGCACTACAGGCTCTATGGTCATAGCTGTGATCGTTGGGTCAAACCTGTTCGCCAACACAGCATACAGGCTGATAGGTATGCTGCTTTCAAAGTTGGATATCGAATTCAATTTTGCTTATATCTCTGTAACGACCCAGATCACCTCGCTGAGAACGGATTCCTCAGATAAAGATATGCTCATAGCCTGTGCGGTAGCAGCAGGATATATCGTGATCTTCAATATCCTGACGAAAGCTGTTATGGATAAGAAGGACATAGCATAATTGACAATCATCTCCCTGCTATGATATAATTAGGAAAATAAATATGGTTATCTCTTTGACACACCATTTTCAAACACCTTATTTAGGAGATTACGGCAAGATAAAAAGCCTTAAGGAATATGTGTGGTGTGTCAGCGGGATAGTCAGAAAAATAAAAGCTGCGGGGGAGAATATGGAGAACGGATATATACTTATAGTGGACGACGACGCGGATATACGGAACCTCATCGGGATCTACCTGGAAAACGAGGGGTTCAGATACATAAAATGCGATAATGCGGTGACGGCTCTGGAAGTCGTCGGGAATACTAAGATCGCGCTGATCCTGCTGGATGTCATGATGCCGAAAATGGACGGGCTGACCGCCTGCATGAAGCTGCGGGAAAAGACCAATGCGCCGATAATCTTCATCTCGGCAAAGAGCCAGGATATGGATATAGTCAGCGGGCTCATGTCCGGCGGGGACGATTATGTTACCAAGCCTTTCTCGCCTGTTCAGCTCATGACCAGGATAAAGGCTCAGCTCCGGCGCTACCGGCAGTACAACAGCAGCTCGGAGGCGGAGAGATCCTCTCTGGAATACGAGGACATAACTCTTGACACCGATTCGCACATGGTCTGGGTCAGCGGGGCACTGACCGATCTTACCTTCAAGGAATACGAGATCCTTGAGCTCCTGCTGCGCAACAAGGGGATAGTCCTCTCGATAAAGCAGATATACGAGAGCGTCTGGCACGAGGAATTCTATTCAGCCGAAAACACAGTCATGATGCACATTGCCAACCTCAGAAAGAAGCTCACCGCTGCGGGCGCCGATAAGGGGCTGATAAAGACCGTCTGGGGCAGGGGGTACAGGATATGAAAAAGCTCTGGCAGAAGATGCGCAGCATCGGCTTTGTCTATATCGTCGGAGGACTGATACTGAGCGGCGGAGCAGCCCTGCTCATCATGGGAGCCGCATCCGGCGCAACACAGTATCTTTACGGGAACAGCATCCTGAAGCGCGGGCTGACGTTGATCCTCGCCGGGATAGTTTCTCTCCTTATACTGGTGCTGCTGGAGAAGCATTTTATCAGCAGCAGATTCAGAAAGCTGAGCAACTATTATATCATGGCATCGGTCATAGCTTTTGTCGCGGCGCTGCTGGTGATGGATCTTCTGGGCACAGCCGCCAACGCGCTGGGAGCAGACCCCAACCTCTCCGATGCCCCGACCTCAGAGCAGCTCCTGAGAACGATAGTTCTGCTGAGCTTACTGCTCGGCGCAGGGATAAGCTCCTTCCTGATCCTCTTCGGGAAGATGACAAAAAACAAATCTGAATATATAAGCCGGATCTGCGAGGATGTCGGCAGGCTGGCGGAGGACAGCGATAATGTCGTCATCGAAGAAAAAGGCGGAGACGAGTTGGAAAAGATAAGCCGGAGCATCAACAGGATGTCGGCCGAGCTCAGGGAAAAGCGCCGCCGGGAGCTGGAGCTGGAGCGGCAGCGCAGCGAGCTGATAACCAATGTCTCTCACGATCTCCGCAGCCCTCTGACTTCGATAATCGGCTATGTCCGGCTGCTCAGGGAGAACGGCTGCAGGGACGAGCAGAAGTTCAACGAATACATCGAGGTCACAGACAGGCGGCTGGAAGGTCTCAGCAGGCTGGTGAACGAGCTCTTTGAGCTGACCAGGCTGGATTCCCCCGACCTGACACTGAATTCAGAGGAGGGCGACCTCTCCGGGCTGGTGCGGCAGTTCGGCTTCGAGATGGGGCTGATACTGGAGCAGGAAGGCTTTTCCCTGGAATGTGATACGGACGAAAATCCCTATATGATGCAGCTCGATTACGAGCGCTTCGCAAGGGTGATGCAGAATCTCTTTGCAAATGTCATCAAATACGCTGCCCCGGGGACCAAAGTCAGGTATACGAGCCGTATCAGCGGCGGAGAAATGGAGATCTCGCTGAGCAACCGTCTTGCGGAGGGCGCAAGGGTAGACACCGCCAATATGTTCGACCGTTTCTACAAAGAAGACAGCGCCCGCAGTGACACCTCCGGAGCAGGCCTTGGTCTGGCAATAGCCAAGAGGATAGTCGAGCTTCACGGCGGCAGCATCACTGCTGAAACGGATAAAGGGGAGCTGACGGTAAGAATAAAACTATCTGCGGGCAGCCCTGCCCGGGACTGACAAAAAAAGGCCGTATATCCACACTGCCTGCCGGCGGGAGGATATACGGCCTTTATTTACTTCAGAGCCTTATGCCATACCTGCGGTGATGATCGCCATCTTGTAGACCTCGTCGGCGTTGCAGCCTCTGGAGAGGTCATTGATGGGAGCGTTGAGCCCCTGGAGGATCGGGCCGTAGGCTTCAAATCCGCCGAGACGCTGTGCGATCTTATAGCCGATGTTTCCTGCCTCGATAAGGGGGAAGATGAAGGTGTTGGCCTGCCCTGCTACCTTGCTGTCGGGGCACTTGGTCTTGGCGACCTCAGCGGAAACTGCGGCGTCGAACTGGAACTCGCCGTCGATGACCAGCTCGGGGTCGAGAGCTCTTGCCTCGATAACAGCATCGTGGCTGAGCTTAACTGTGCCTCCCTTGCCGGAGCCGTAAGTGGAGAAGCTGAGGACTGCTACCTTCGGGTCGATGCCGAAGAATGCAGCTGTCCTTGCGGTCTCAACAGCTACCTCTGCCAGCTTTCTGGCGGCAGTAAGGGTAACGTTGCCGTCCTTGTCAACGGTATCGGTATAGCCGAGGTTGATAGCGCAGTCGCCCATAGCGATCTTTTCCTCCTTACCGTCGCGCTCTCTGAAGAGGATGAAGGAAGAGGAAACGAGGTTGGAGCCCTTCTTGGTCTTGATTATCTGAAGAGCGGGGCGGACAGTATCTGCTGTGGAATATGTAGCTCCGCCCAGCAGAGCGTCGGCCTTGCCGGCCTTTACCAGCATGGTGCCGAAGTAGTTGGACTTGGAGAGCGAGCTGCGGCACTCCTCTTCGGTCATCTTGCCCTTTCTGAGCTCGACCATCTGAGCTACGAGGGCATCCATCTCGGGATAGGTGAGAGGGTCAAGTATCTCGGCGCCTGTGATATCGAAACCGCCCTTTGCAGCGGCAGCCTTGACCTCGTCAACGTTTCCGCAGAGGATAACGCCCATGAGCTTTTCCTTGAGGAGCCTTTCTGCTGCGTTAAGTATCCTGGCGTCGGTGCCTTCTGTCAGGACGATCGTTTTTCTGCTTGCTTTAAGATTTGCGATGAGCTTGTCAAACATTCCCATTTATATGACCTCCAAAAAAAGATATGATCCAGCATACAGACACAATGCACGCTGAACGGCTCAGCCTGATATGATTATACCACATTCCCTGCCCTTTTTCAACCCCTTTTTTGTAATTCACGCTGCGCGATCCCGGGAGCTGCTGTTTCGCCTTGTTATGTCCGCTGTTCCAGGTATTCCCGGACTGCTTTCTCGGCGGCTTCGATCTCCCGGAGGAATTCCGAGGCTGATACACGCATAGCTCCGCCTCCCATTATTATCACCTGCTCCAGGCCGTCCGAGGTCGCAACCCGGACACGGTATTCCCTGGAGAGCTGATGCGCTGTCCGTTCTATGTAGGTGTCGGCTGTCTCAGCTTCCTTGGTATATACCACACTTATCCCGCTGTGCTCTTCGATCTCCCGGACATTCCCCTTGACTCTGTAAGCGTCAAATACAAGTATCAGCTCGCACTCCATGAACCCGCGGTAATTCGCAAGGCGGTTTATCAGCGTTGAGCGGGCAAGATCAAGGCTCCTGGCAGCCAGCTTTCTGAGCTCCGGCCAGGCAAAAATGATATTATAACCGTCAACCAGGATATAGAGCGGCCCCTTTGGGACAGGGCGCGGCTTGGAACGGTCGGTGCGGGGCTCCTTCGGGGTACGCATAGCCTGCTCTTTTTTGCGCTGTATCTTTCCGTATGTGCGCTCAAAGATAGCCATAAGCTCCTTATCGTCGGCGGCGCGTTTTACGAAACTGTCTGCCCTCTCCCGGATCTCAAGGGCTTCCTCCTCAACAGACCGCGGAGGCTCGGTGCTGACGTGCATAAAGGCATTCGCTTCGTTCCAGGGGACGACGTGCCCGGCGCCGTGTGAGCAGAAGACGGAGTCGGCAGTATTGCGGAGGTCGCTGTCCGGGTCGTAGGCTATGTCTGCGATGACCTGTTCGGCGTTGTTGCAGACATCGTAGCCGTCGGCCTCTGTAAACAGTCTCCCCAGGCCTTTGCTGTAAGCCGCGACATCGGTATGGTAAGACCTGAGTGCCGAAACCGGCGCGCGCCCGGTGAGGACAGAGTTCTCGCCGTCGGTCTCCGGGGGAGAGACTGTGGCTCCCATTTTATCAAGATCGGTCAGTGCCCGGCCTGTATTGACGGCCGGTATCTCAAGGCGGAAGGAATAATAGGGCTCCAGCAGAATGCTCTCGGCATAGCGCAGGCCCTGCCTTACTGCGCGGTAGGTAGCCTGCCTGAAATCTCCGCCCTCGGTATGTTTGAGGTGCGCTCTTCCTGCGGTCAGGACTATCCGCATATCTGTGATCGGAGAACAGGTCAGGGTTCCCTTGTGGATACGCTCTTTCAGATGTGTCAGTATGAGCCGCTGCCAGTTTCTCCCCAGCTGATCGAGGCTGCACTCGGAGGCAAATTCCAGGCCGCTGCCGCGGGGCAGGGGCTCCAGCCGCAGATGCACCTCGGCGTAATGGCGCAGGGGCTCGAAATGACCCGCTCCCTCCACAGGCTCCGCTATCGTTTCCCGGTAAGCGATCTTCCCTTCTCCGAACTCCGGCTCTATCCCGAAGCGCTCGGATAGGATACGTTTCACGATCTCTCCCTGCACCTCTCCCATAAGCGAGAGGCTGATCTCCCTGGTCTGCTCGTTATAGCTGACGGCAAGGGTCGGGTCTTCGTCCTCCATTATACGCAGAGCCCGGAGCATAGTATGGTCATCCACGCCCTCAGGGGGTTTTACAGAGCAGCTCAGGACAGGCTCTGTCAGGGGGATGAACTCTCCGCCGCCGGCGCCCAGAGCCTGCCCGGCGTAGCAGCCGGAAAGCCCGAGAGCGGCGCAGATCTCGCCCTGACTGGCGCACTCGGTATTCTGATATTTCTCGCCGCTGTAAATCCTTATACGGCTGATCTTCTCTGTCAGCTCCTCGCCGCTGCGGGTTGTATAGGTAAGAGCATCCCGTACAGAGAGGCTGCCGCCTGTGATACGCATAAATGTCAGCCTTGCGCCGGAGCTGTCTTCGGAGATCTTATATACTCTGGCTGAGAATTTCTCTCTCGGCTCAGGGAGAGTGATAAATCTGTTCATACCGTCCAGCAGAGCTTCTATGCCGGTGAGTCTCAGGGCGGAGCCGAAATAGCAAGGGACAGCCTGCCCTGCGAGCACAGCGGTGCGAATACTCTCATCAGAGACGGCGCCGGTCTCGAGGTACTCGTTCATAAGCTCCTCGCTGACCATTGACAGTGATTCTGCCAGTTCCTCTGTGGGGCGTGTCATATCGACACAGCCCTCGCAGAGTCTTGCCTGGGCGGAGCGCAAGGCAAAGCCCTTATCGGCATTGGGCATATCAATCTTATTAACGAAAACGAACACCGGGATACGGTATTTTCTGAGCAATCTCCAGAGAGTTTCGGTATGGCTCTGGACTCCGTCGGTGCCGCTGATGACAAGCACAGCGGCATCTATGACAGAGAGAGTTCTTTCGGTCTCGCCGGAGAAATCGACGTGGCCGGGGGTATCCAGCAGGGTATAGGACACCTCTCCCCAGGAGAACACGGCCTGTTTTGAAAAGACAGTTATGCCTCTGTCCCGCTCGATGGGATCTGTATCGAGAAAGGCATCGCGGTGATCGACTCTTCCCAATTTACGGATAGCTCCGCTTTTATACAGCACTGCTTCGGAAAGAGTAGTTTTTCCGGAGTCAACGTGTGCAAGTATTCCGATAACTGCTCTCTTCATCTCATCTTCTCCTTTTTTAACTCCGGGGCGCGGCGCTCCCGTTGGTCGCTTGCTGTCGTTGCGGGGTCGTCTGTACGCTCTGCGACGCTGCCGGAAGGTTCAGCGGCGTCTTTCCTTTAGAGGGGCAGGACGTTGTTTGTGGCGGGGTCACAGAACAAGAACCGCACCGCACAAAGCGGGCAATATTGCGCCAATCCAAGGGCGCGCCAGCCCTTGGCAGGTTCTTAGGGCAGAGCCCTAAGCGGGGCATGGGGCAGCGCCCCATACCGGAACGCAGTTCCGGCCAGGCGCGGCACACCGAATAAAAGGGCAACAACGACATCCTCCCACACAACGCAGCGAGGAAAAACAAAAATGCCGCGCCGACAAACCTATTAGCCCGCTGACACAGGAAAGAGCGAAGCGATTTTCCGTTTTTTAGCTCCGAGAAGCGTCGCTCCCGGTGGTCGCTTGCTGTCGTTTGTGGGTCGTCTGTATGCCCTGCGACGCTGCCGATAGGTTAGGCTGTCGTCTTTCCTTCAGAGGGGCGGGACGTTGTTAGTGGCGGGGTCACAGAACAAGTGCTGTTCTGCACAAAGCGGGCAAAATTGCGCCCATCCAAGGGCGCGCCAGCCCTTGGCAGGGGGTCAAGGGGGACAGCGTCCCCTTTGCAGAGCACGAGACAGAGTCTCGTCCGGAACGCAGTTCCGGCCAGGCGCGGCACAACAAAACCAAAGGCCAACAACGACATCCTTCCACACAACGCAGCGAGAACAAACAAAAATGCCGCGCCGTCAAACCCCTTTAGCCCGCTGACACAGGAAAGAGCGAAGCGATTTTCCGCTTTTTAGCTCCGAAACGCGGCGCTCCCGTTGGTCGCTTGCTGTCGTTAGTGGGTCGTCTGGACGGCCTGCGACGCTGCCGATAGGTTCAGCGCCGTCTTTCCTTTAGAGGGGCGGGAGTGCCTGATGATGCAATATATCCTAATTATAGCAGTACGGCGGAATGCTGTCAAGGCTCGGGGAATGTAAAAAGGCCGCCCGGGGCTTGCTTCCGCGGGCGGTCTTTGCTGAACTGTTATTCTGCGCCGTCTTTTTTCAACACGGCGAGGATCGTTCTGAATACACACAGTATATCCAGATACATTGAAAAATGCTTGATATAATAATACTCCAGCTCCAGGCGCTCACGGTATTCGATGTTCGATCTGCCGTTGCAGGCCCACCAGCCGGTTATCCCCGGTTTTACCTTCTGATAGAGCTTCAGCCCGTAATGCGCTTCCAGCTCGCCCTCGATGAGCGGTCTTGGGCCGACGAGGCTCATATCCCCTTTGAAGAGATTGACGATCTGCGGCAGCTCGTCAATGGATGTCTTACGAAGGAACCTGCCGACTTTTGTTATGCGAGGGTCGTTGGAGAGCTTCTGGTTCGCTTCCCATTCGGCACGGTATCTTTCTTCCTTCAACAGCGCCTCCAGCTGCTTGTCGGCATCCGGCACCATTGTCCGGTATTTGAGTATCTTTATGGTCTTGCCGTTCCGGCCGATCCTTTTCTGGGTATAGAAGATCTTTGCCTTGTCCCCGGAGATAAGATAGCAGAGCTTGATGATAAGGGTCAGGGGTATCAGTAAGATGAGCCCGATAAGGCCGAAGAGCAGATCCAGGAGCCTTTTGAAGCCGAGATAGACGAGCTGGCCGGGGCTGAATGTAAAAGCTCCGACGCTTAAAGATCTGAATATCCCGACATCGCTTATAAACTGGTTTTCTGTCTGGACTCCGATCATCGCTTCGATGTCTATATGGACATTGACAGCGTTGCCGATCAGCTTTTTATAGGACTCGATGCCGATCTCGGCGGGAGGGAGAGCTATCAGCACATCGCTGATATTGTTCGAGATGACATAGTCGGCAAAATCCTCGCCGCAGAGGGCGATGCCCTTATACTCCCCGCCGCTTTCTCCGGTAAGGTACATACCCTTGATATCGTAAGGGTCGTAATCTCCGGCAGAGACATTGACAAGTGTCTGGTCGATATTCTCTCTGGATGCGACAACGAAGAGGGTTATGTTCTTGCTGTATCCGGCCTTGACTATCCCGGTCACGATCAGCTTTTTCCAGATATATTTGACTATCAGCGAGAGGAAGAAATAGATGATATATGTCAGGATAAATACTGTTCGGGAGTAATCCTCACCGATCTTGAAAACATAGAGGATAAGGGCTACCGATATGGCATTGAAGATAGACAGCCTCAGCGCCTGGACTATCTCCATATAGTATTTTCGCTTGAAGATGCCGCTGTAGGGGTTAAGCAGGAAAGTAAAGACTACGTCCGCCAGAGTAAATAGCAGGACGAGCCTTGCCCAGACCGTATTGACCCAGCCTTCTCCGGATATGAGCCATAGACCGCCGAATTTTATGGCAAAGGCGATGGTGAACGCCCCTAGCAGGGAGAGCATATCCAGCGCCATAAAATCAAGATGCCGGAGCCACGGATATTTACTTTTCGTATGCATAGGGCACCTTCCTTTCCTGCGCTGACATTTCCGCATAGCAAAGCCGCCCGATCTGCGGCCCGCTATGGTATTTATTATACCAATTACACAATTTTAAATCAATTAGCAACTTTGATAAAATTGCACAAATAGCCTTGTGGAATTTGTGCAACTATTTGTTATTTTAACATCTGCGTCTTGCATCGGAGATGCAAAAAGGCAAGGGACGATTGACAAATCGCCGGGATAAGGGTATAATATCCCAATACAGACCAAGGAGGCAGAGAGTGATGACAGAGAAGGAAAAAATGCTTGCGGGGCAGTATTACGACCCCACCGATGAGGAACTGGTCGAGCTCAGGACAAGAGCCCACAGGCTCTCCCGCGAATACAACTTGACCGACGAGACAGAAGAGGAAAAGCGCAGAGCGATACTTGACGTACTGCTGCCCGACAGAGGCGAGGGCACCTTTCTTCAGGGGCCGATACAGTTCGACTACGGTGTTTTTGTAACTGTCGGCAGGTATTTTTATGCCAACTTCAATTTCACAGTGCTTGACACCTGCCCTGTCACCATAGGAGACAATGTATTCTTCGGGCCCAACTGCACTCTGGCTACTGCCCTTCACTCCCTCGACCCGTCGGAGAGAAACATCCGCCGCCGGGAGGACGGCTCGCTCTACGATCTTGAATACGGCAAGCCCATAACCATAGGCAGCGATTGCTGGATAGCCAGCAATGTCGTTATCTGCGCGGGAGTTACTATCGGGAACAATGTCGTCATCGGGGCGGGCTCGGTCGTTACACGGGACATACCCGATAACTGTGTCGTTGCCGGCTCTCCGGCAAGGAAGATAAAAGACAATCCTCCGAATAACGCATGATGCGGGATCAGCTCCGGGGCGTCGCTGTAAAAACAAAAACCGTATATCCTCTCTGCCTGCGGCGGGGGGATATACGGTTTTTATTCTATCTGCATCCGTCTGGCAGCCGTCCTTATACCGGATGCGGTCTCCTGTTATACTTTTCAGGATCTATGGCAGTTTTCCCGCATAGCACATCCGGCGCAGCCGCAGCCGCAGGAGGACTTCCCTTTTCTTTTGTCCTTTACCATTTTTACAACTATCAGGGCAAGCACCAGAACAAGTATCACCGATACTATGATCGTTCCGAGATTTGCGCTCAGCCATTCCAGCATATTATCACTCCTTTAGGCTTTGAGGACTTTGGGCTTCGCTGTCAGCTTAGTTGCTTCCTTATAGGGCCTGAACAGCATATAGATCATAAAGCCCAGCAACAGAACTGCAAATATAAGACCGACAACATTCACATCGCCTTTGAACAGGCTGCCGAACTGATATATCATCAGAGCGACAACGTAGGCAAATCCGCACTGATAGGCTATTGCGAAGGCTGTCCATTTTCCGCTGTTCATTTCTCTCTTGATAGCGCCCATAGCTGCAAAGCAGGGTGCGCAGAGCAGATTGAACACGAGGAATGAGAAGCCGGCTATGCCAGTAAAGGACATCGCAAGAGCCTGCCATGCTGTCTGGTCTCCGCCTCCGTAGAGAATCCCCATGGTCCCGACGATGTTTTCCTTGGCGACAAGACCTGTGAAGGATGCAACAGCTGCCTGCCAGTTGCCCCAGCCGAGAGGTGCGAATATCCAGGCGATCCCGTTTCCGATCTTTGCCAGGATAGAGGAACCGAGCTGATCCTCCTCCAGCATTCCGAAGCTGCCGTCAACAAATCCGAAGCGGCTGGCGAACCATACAAAAATGGTGGAGATGAGGATAACTGTGCCGGCCTTCTTTATGAAGGACCAGCCGCGTTCCCACATAGAACGCAGCACGTTGCCCACGGTGGGCATATGATAGGCAGGAAGCTCCATAACAAAGGGAGCGGGGTCGCCGGCGAACATCTTTGTCTTTTTGAGCATTATTCCCGAAATGATTATGGCAGCCATACCAATGAAGTAGGCCGAGGTGGATACCCATGCCGAGCCGCCGAACAGTGCGCCGGCGATCATTGCGATAAATGGCACCTTTGCACCGCAGGGGATAAAGGTCGTAGTCATTATGGTCATGCGGCGGTCGCGCTCGTTTTCAATGGTTCGGCTCGCCATAATGCCGGGAACTCCGCAGCCCACGCCTACCAGCATAGGAATGAAGGACTTGCCCGAAAGACCGAATTTGCGGAATATCCTGTCCAGAACGAAGGCAATTCGCGCCATATATCCGCAGGCTTCAAGGAATGCCAGAAGCAGGAACAGCACGAGCATCTGCGGAACGAAGCCGAGCACCGCGCCCACACCTGCGATGATACCGTCAAGGATAAGTCCCTTCAGCCAGTCGGCAGCGCCGACGGAGTCGAGGCCTTTTTCCGCAAGAGAGGGCAGGCTCGGAACGAACACGCCGTAGTCCTCCATAGCGGGTGCATCAAAATGGGGTTTGTATTCCTTGTTGAGATACTGCGCAGCAGCGTCCTCAAGAGCGGCCTTGTCGGCTGTCTCGGTGGTGGTCTCAAGAGTTTCCTCGTCCTCAAGGGTGTATTCGACCTTTGCGTCGGCAGGTGAAGCGGCAATAAGCTCGTCGAGGGCGGCTTTTGCGGCAGCCTCGTCAAAGTCCTCCGCTTCGGTATCAAGAGCCGCCGACAGAGCGTCGAGATCGCCGTACTGCTCTGCAAAGGCAAAGATCACATCGTTGGAATCGCCGTACTTTTCCTCGGCTTCCTCAAATTCGCCGGAGCCGATACTGAGGAGGTGCCAGCCGTCACCGAAGACTCCGTCATTGACCCAGTCGGTCATCGGGGTGCCCACAGCCACCATTGATATCCAGTACACCGCAAACATTATGACTGCGAAGATCGGCAGACCAAGCCAGCGGTTGGTAACGATACGGTCGATCTTATCGGAGGTGGAGAGAGATGCGGTGCTCTGTTTTTTGTAGCAGGACTTGATGACCTCCGCTATGTAGACGTAACGCTCGTTGGTGATGATGCTCTCGGCATCGTCATCCAGCTCCTTCTCGGCGGCAGCGATATCCTGTTCGATATGTTTCAGTGTGCTTTCGGAGATCGCCAGCTTTTCCAGCACCTTTTCGTCGCGCTCGAATATCTTGAGAGCGTACCAGCGCTGCTGCTCCTCCGGCAGATCGTGGACGACGGCCTCTTCGATGTGGGCTATCGCGTGCTCAACAGGCCCGGAGAAAGCGTGCATAGGTACTGTCTTTTCGCCCTTTGCAGCTTCGATGGCGGCTTCGGCAGCCTCTGTTATGCCTGTTCCCTTCAGGGCGGAGATCTCGACTACCCTGCATCCTAGCTGACGGGCAAGCTCGGAAGTGTCTATCTTATCGCCGTTCTTTTTGACGACATCCATCATATTGACTGCACAGACCACCGGGATACCGAGCTCTGTGAGCTGTGTGGTCAGATAGAGATTTCTCTCCAGGTTCGTGCCGTCGATGATATTGAGTATAGCGTCGGGGCGTTCAGCCACGAGATAGTTTCTCGCAACGACCTCCTCCAGCGTATAGGGCGACAGGGAGTAGATGCCCGGAAGGTCTGTTATCGTGACATCGTCGTGTTTTTTCAGCTTGCCTTCCTTTTTCTCGACCGTTACTCCCGGCCAGTTGCCGACGAACTGATTTGAGCCCGTCAGCGCATTGAACAGCGTTGTCTTTCCGCAGTTCGGGTTGCCCGCAAGGGCGATCTTGATGCTCATATACTTTTCCTCCTGAATTGTTAGTCAAAGCTAACCAATGTGCAAAAAATGAAGACCTAGGGCAATACCGCACAATCCCTGTGCGTCAGATGCACAGTCAGATTTTTCGTCAGAGTGCATAAATTTGACGCAGGCGGGCTGACGCCCGGCAAGGAAAATTTGTGTGCTATGACGGAAAATATGCAAGCAGATGACGTGCAGAGGCGCAAGCCGCGGGTTGTGCGGTGTTGCCCTAGAGTATTTCCACCATTTCCGCATCCGCTTTGCGGATAGACAGCTCATAGCCCCGGACAGTGATCTCTATCGGATCTCCCAGAGGAGCGACTTTGCGGACTGTGACTTCTGTGCCCTTGGTCATGCCCATATCCATAATACGGCGGCGGACAGCGCCCTCGCCGTGAACTTTAGCTATCTTTACGGTCTGACCGACAGCGGTCTCTTTAAGTGTTTTCATTTCCTCACCTCATACCATTATCTTTCTTGCCAGCTCATTGCTGACGGCGATGCGGGACTCTTTGACCTTTACGATGACATTGTCTCCCAGTTTTGAGACGACGCTGACTGTCCCGCCGACATGGAAGCCCAGATCCTCCAGATGCTTCTTGACTTCCGGGTTCCCGCCTATCCTGCGGATAACGAATTCCTTTTCCTGTTCGGCCATACTTAACGGCATCATTTCTTCACTCCTTTGTAACTTGACAGCAGATCTTTCAGCGCGCTGACGCTGGATGAATGCAGATGCCGCACCGGGACTCCCAGGCGCTCCGAATGTTTCTTCACTCCTCCCAGCATCTTATGGGAACAGGTGCCGGTAAATACGATGACAAGGTCGGGAGAGCCGAGCTTGCTCTCAAAATCTGCGGGCATCTGCGTGAACACCTTTGACCTGCAATCATAGGCTCTGCAAATATCCTTATATCTCGTGGCCATACGGTCGTTTCCTCCGACTATAACTACACTCATTTGTCACTCCGTTTCTATGCTGTCAGGGGCAGCTATTTGTTAGCTTTGGCTAACTTTTGTGCCGGATCATAGGTTAGCTTTTGCTAACCTATACATATGATACCACCCTGAAAGTCGGTTGTCAAGAGAGTTCAGGTCAAAATCCCTGCTGTTTCTCAATATTTGTAATGATACACAAAAACAGTTAGCGTATGCTAATATAATTTTGTTAAGAACATAATACCCGCAGAGAGACGGGCTCCCTGCGGGTACAGCTATAAAAAGGCACAGATGAAAGCATTATAGGCAACACCGCACGACCCCTGTGTATCAGTATGCGCAACCTCAACTGGCGTTGAGGCACAGATTTTCGTCAGATTGCCTAAATTCGACGCAGGCTTGCAAGCGAAGTTTACTTCGCTTTACGCAACGTCAAGGAGGATTTGGGTAATATGACGGAAAGCTGGCAAGCAGATGATGTGCAGAGGCGTTAGCCGCGGGTTGTGCGGTGTTGCCTATAAGGACAGATCACTCTCTGTTTTTAAGCACCTCCGCCGGTGTGATGCGGCTGAGCTTTCTTGTGAGCAGGCCGCTGCTGACAAAATACACCGCGAGCACTGCCGCATAGACTATGGCGTAAAGATAGGGCGGGAATGACAGCACCATCGAGCAGGCAACATTGGGGATAAAGCCGGGATAGAGGCGATCTATAATGAACTTTGCAAGAGGGATGCAGATCAGCGCACCTACGGAGACTACGATCAGATTGCCGTTAAGATACAGGCTCCTGACCTCCTTCGGGCGGTAGCCGAAGATCTTGATGAGGGATATACCGAAAGAGCTTCGGTCGATCATAACGCCCATCATAAGATACATAACGACGACGAATATCACTGTCCCCGCGATCAGCAGCATCCATACCAGCGAAGCCATCTGATCTACGAAGACTCCTGCGCTTTTTTCGATGTCGCTCTTTGAGGTGACACTGTAAAGCCGCCCCGGATCTATGTCCAGCTCTCTGTCGGAATAGACGGCGTTGAAATAGTTTTCATTCTCCCCGAAGAGCTCCCGCATAGAGCCTATGTCCATAAATACCGTAAAGCCGGGAGAATACTGCACTGTGTCGGTTACGGTAAAGCTGTGGTCTATATCAGAGGCTCTGTCTGTGAAAGTAACTCTGTCGCCCTTGCCGAAGCCGAAACGCTCCACAAGAGAGTTATTGATCACAGCCTTGTTTTTGCCCTTTTCCGGGCGGGCGTCAAAGTATCTGCTGTTCTCTTCAAGGCCTATGAACATAACATCCAGAGTGTAGCCCGTACTTTCGGTGGAGAGGGTCTTGACGAATGCTCCCTCCCCTCCTGCCGGGACTTCCGCTTCGGGATATTTATAGAGATACATATAGGCGTAATCGGTATCGGCAGCATTGTTCTCCTTGACCGCCTGACACATCACCAGGCAATCCAGCCCCAGCATGACCACCATCAGAGAGACCAGCATACCCGCTACGACTGTGACCGCCGAGCGCAGCTCTCTGACCATCTGTCTGATACGGAACATTGTGATAAAGCTCTTCGACCGCACCCTGAAACGGCGGAAGCCGGAAGCATTCTGCTCGTTCCTGAGAAGAGACAGCGCTGTGCGGGACAGCTTTTTGTTTATCGTCAGAGCATTGACCACCGCCGAGATCACAGGGGGCAGCACGAGGCCGTAAACTATCAGGTAGGGTGCATAGTAAATGTCGTACTGCGGCAGGGAGAAATAGCCGTAGCTGTCCTTTACCTGGACTCCGATGCCTATGGGCGAGAAGCCAAGAGCAGTGCCTATGGCACCGCCTATGAAAGCAATTACGGTGGGCAGGGTGATGTAATGGCGGAGCAGATCTTTTTTCTTAACGCCCAGGGAATACAGGGCCCCGATGACGGGAGCCTCGCTCTCTACTCTATGGACAACGAACACAGAGATAACATAGCCGAAAAGGATCAGGATGATGACTCCTGCCACAAGCCCGGCATTTCTGTCCATTATCATATCTCCTGCGGCGGCTTCGATGCGCTCGTTATTGCCTCTCGGCACAAAGGAGATCAGGTTTTCCATATTCAGGTCAAAGACCTTATCGAGCAGCGGGCCGTATTTCTCCTGCCCGCCGGGGATCATATCTATAAAGCTCTCAAGCTCGGTCTTCTGTTTCAGGATATCTTCCGTCTGCTCCCGGAAATATTTGTCATCGACCTTTTCATAGTCCAGCTTTACGGCTTTGATCCTGTCTTTCAGGTCATCGTCGGTGATGCCGCTGCCGAGGCGGTAGGCATATACATATTCCTCCGCCGGGAGGTCTCCCCCGGCTCTGACTTTTTCGTAGAAATCCTCTGTCACGAATATGAGCCCGAAGTATTTTGACTGCACCGCCGTATCGGAAAATTTGGCTTTGGGCTGATCGTAATCAGGGACAGTGCCGATGCCGGTTATCCTGAATTCCTTGCCGCCCGCCCTGACAGTATCTCCCGGAGACAGCTTGTTCTCTTCGGCATAGCGTTTCTCGATGACGCACTCGCCGTCTGCTTCCGCGAGCCTGCCCTCGTCGAGGATCAGCTTGTCGATATTCCGGCGGTTTTTGAACATACGGAGCCTGGTGTCCTCATCGACTATAAGATCGGTATAGAATTCCGCTTCGATGACTGTTCCGCCCTCAGAGAGCTTTTCCGTCTCGCTGTCGGAAAGAGGCAGGAATACTGAAAAGAAGCCGTCTTCGGTGCAGAATTCATCCCGCTTGGCCTCAGCGCCGTGAATGATTGTCTCTGCCGAGCCTACGATCCCGATGACCAGAAATATACCCATTGCTATGACAAGTATCAGCGCGAGATACCGCCCCAGGCCTGCTCTGAGATCTCTCGGCAGGCGCTTTCTCAATACTCTTTCCATCACAGGTCCTCCAGCTCGGCGGCAGGGACGCGGGTCTCGTTTTCATAGTCCTTGCGTATCATCCCGTCTTTGATGATGATGACCTTATGCACCATATTCTTGATGGAGTTGTTGTGTGTCACGATGAGCATCGTCGTGCCGTATTTCTGATTGATCTTTTCCAGCAGGATCAGTATATCCCTTGAGGTCTTGGAATCGAGGGCACCTGTGGGCTCGTCGCAGAGCAGCAGCTTTGGGTTCTTGATAAGCGCCCTTGCGATAGCGCATCTCTGCTGCTGACCGCCGGAGAGCTGCGCCGGAAATTTGTTCTGATGCTCGGTAAGGCCAAGGACATCCAGCAGCTCGTCCATATCCAGCGGCGAATCTGTAAGATAGGCGCAGACCTGTATGTTCTCCCGCACGGTCAGATTGGGCACAAGATTGTAGAACTGAAAAATGAAGCCCAGATTATCCCGCCGGTAGTCCGAAAGCTCCCGGGGTTTCAGGCCGAATATCTCCTTGCCCTCGACCTTCACCGACCCGGAATCCATAGTGTCCAGCCCGCCGATACAGTTGAGCAGCGTGGATTTTCCCGAGCCGCTGGTGCCCTGTATGACACACATCTGCCCCTTTTCGACAGAAGTAGTCACTCCTTTCAGCACCTGGATATAGCTGGTATCCTTTCCGTAGCTTTTCTTTACATCTCTGATCTCTAAATACATTTTGTTACCTCCATAGCAGTTAGCTAAAACTAACTGAACTGTACGATCATTTCAATGCGCGTTCTTCAGTACAGGGGGGTATAACGCGCATTGAAAGAGCCGCTTTACTTATCGTCCTCGATCACATATTCAACAAATGAGCTCACCAGCATATCCAGAACAGGTTTGATATGTTCCAGCGCCTTGTCTTTGTCTCGCTCGTGGCTGAGAAGATGAATAAAGGCATCGACCTGGATATGTGTCATCCAATGGAGCATATACCTGTTTACCCGCTTTCCGGGAGCTGCTCCAGCGAGCCGCTCAGCAGTTCCGAGATACCCCTTTTCCAGCAGATCTATCACCTTGTCTGGCAGATTCTCATAGCCGGAGCCCTGCGCCTTGTGGAGCAGTATCGTCATCTCGTCGTAGTATTTGTAGAGCAGCTCCACCAGCTCCGCTGCGAACTCGTCGTGGTCTCCGGGGACATGGATATACCCGGCGGGATCCTCATCCGCTTCCTCTGCGAGGTGACGCATCATCAATGCGTTCAGCTCCTCGATGGGTTTGCTCACCACAGCCGCAAAGAGCCCCGCCTTATCTTTGAACAGAAAATACACTGCTCCCGTCGTAAGCTCCGCCTCAGCGCAGATGCTCCGCAAAGAGGCCTTTTCGTAGCCCTTTTCAAGGAACTCCTTTTTCGCACAGATTATCAGCCTTTCGCGGCTCTCGTTATTTATAGACATCCGTTTGCCTCCTGACATAACAGCGTTACGTAACAATGTTATGTTAACCTGTTTTCGTCCGTTTGTCAATAGGCGCAGAGCATTTTTGTAACATCCTACAAATATTTCGATTCAATACGCTGAGCTGACGTACAATATGTTTACATTGCAAAACTGATGTGGTATAATAGACTTACAGGCCGCCCTCCGGGTTCGGCTGCAAAGCAGAGAGGAGCAGACTATGATACACATTTACAGCGGGGACGGCAAGGGCAAGACATCCGCTGCCGTCGGACTGGCTGTCCGCGGAGCGGGAGCAGGGCTGCGGGTAGCTTTTTTTCAGTTTCTGAAGGACGGCAGCTCCTCGGAGATAGCTGTCCTCAGAGAGATAAAGGGCATCACTGTGCGATGCTGCGAGGGATGCCGGAAATTCATCTTTGAGATGAGCGAAGAAGAAAAGGCAGCGGTCATCAAAGAGCATAACAGGATGCTCTCGGAGATATGTTCTGTGATCGAAGGCCATGAAGCTGACATCATAGTCCTTGACGAATTCTTCGACGCATACAACACCGGCTTTTTTGACCGGCTCACTGCCGAGGATATAGTTACGCAGCGCTCCGGGAGCATCGAGCTGGTGCTTACGGGCAGAGACCCGGCAGCGCTGTTCTGCGGGATCGCTGACTATCACAGCGAGATACTTTCGGTCAGGCACCCGTATAATAAAGGCGCTCCCGCCCGGAAGGGGATAGAATTCTAACGCACCTGCGCTTTGGGCAAGGACACAGTGCGGGACTCGTTTTATCGGTTTTCAGGCAAAAAGGCCTCCGGAGCTGCGGATCATCGCTGCTTCGGAGGCTTTGTTATATCTTTCTGCTCAGGAGATCACTTTTTGTGATCCTCGATTATGGAATAGAAAGCGGGCTTTGCCATATTATTGCGGTCAAAGAGCAGGGGCTGGCCGGAGGCTCTCCAGCTCTTATCGTCGGAAAGTCCCCAGAATATAAGGGCAGAGACCTTATCCTTATACTCATAGACAGCGTTCACGATGCCCTTGTAATACTCGGCCTGAGCCTCAAAATACTGCTCGCCGGAATTATCGGGAACTGTGGCATCCAGCTCGGTTATCTGGATATCCAGACCCAGCTCGGAATATCTGCCGAGAGCCTTCTTATACATATCCACTGAGGGGAAGGCATCTGTTCCCTTGCGGACATCGAGGTGAGACTGCATACCGATACCGTCGATGATGCCCTTATCCTTGAGATCCTTGGCCATTTTCAGGATAGCGTTCAGCTTGCCGTCCATATACTCGTTATAGTCGTTATAATAGAGCTTGCAGCCCTCGGGAGCATACTTTCTGGCGAAGGTGAAGGCCAGCTCGATGAAGGAATTGTCGCCATAGACCTTTACCCAGGCAGACTCCCCTTCATGGACTTTGTTATCCCCGGCTTTTCTCGGCTTGCCGTTCTCCATCCAGGCTTCGTTGACTACATCGCAGGCATAGAAGTTGAGATCGGGGTAAAGCTCGACCAGCTTCTCGAAATAGGCCTTGATATAATTCTCGAGGCGGGCGGTCATCTTTTCCTTGGACACCCAGTTGCCGGCAGGGTCATAGCCCTCCTTGAAGAACCAGGAAGGAGTCTGCGAATGCCATACGAGGGTATGCACTCTTACGGGGATATTCTTGCTGCAGGCATAATCCAGGACAGGCTTTGCTTTATCAAAGGTGACCTGAGGATGCTCGTCGTCGCCGGTCTCCTTATAGTAGGCTGCGGTAGCGGCCCCATCCAGGACATAATCGGGCTTGAGCTCGTTGCCGACGGTTATGCTGGCGTTGAAATGCTTTTCCAGCAGAGCTACGGTGCTTCTCGACTGGAGATCGGCGGGAGTAATGGCTGTTCCGACCTTGAAATCGTCCTTGAACACCTCGCAGAGAGATTCGATATCTGTCTCGATATTGGCGGAGGGGAGCTCGACTATCGTTACATTGTCGATAAAAATATCCGATGAGCCGCCCTCAAAGAAGATGCAGCTATCCTTACTGCCCTCCGGGAGACTGAATGCCAGCAGATTGACATTATGCCATCTGCCGCCCTCTTTGGTGGTGAAAAGTGTCTCGGACTTTGCGGCGCCGTCCTTATCGGTATATTCGAGGCCGATGGTGACAGGCGATCTGTCTCTCTGCATAACGGCGACGCTGAGGCAGTAATCCTTGCCTGCCTCTCCGATGCCCTCCAGCTTCAGCACAGGGCCGCTCTTCTCCCCGCTCCTGCCGGAAGCGCAGAGGCTCTTCTTGCCGCCCTTGGCGAACTCTTCGGAAACTGCGATAGCAGCGGCATCCTCGGAGCTGCGCTTGGAATAGGCGCTGATGTTCCCGTCTTCAAAATCGCCTGAGAAGACTATCTTGATATCGTTGACGGGGATCGTCCCGCCGGTATCTTCATTGATATCCTCCTCCGACTGCTGCCCGCCCTGAGCGCCGGATGAGCTGTCCGACTGCCCGCAGGATGCCAGCATACACGCGGAACAAAGTAGTGAACACAAAACGATCAGGAATTTTTTAATCATAACAGACTCCTTACTTTCCTTTCTGCTGCTGTCTGAAGACACAGCGGCAGGTATATATTTGTCATACGCTCATTTTAATATAGCACAAACCTCTCTTTTTGTCAAATACAAAAGATGCGAAAATATTACCGTGAATTGCCATCAGAGCGGCCTGACGGACGGCAGGAACAAATTGACGATCCGGGCGCTGTATGCTGTAATGTTGTCGGTGCAGATACCTGCCAGTTTATGTAAATGCACTGCGGAATGACGCCTCACGCCCGGAGGGATAATAATTTGCTTACGGAGTTGTGCTGATATGGTCTCAAACGACAAAAAGAAGATAGCCCTTGCCTCCAGGCTGTATATCATCTATGAGGCGATGTCGGGCGAATTGATGTTCTACAACATAAACAGCGCATCAAACTGCGGGATCTTTTCAAGCAGTTTGCTTTCAAGCTCGCAGACACGGTCAAATATCTTTTTGTACTCCGCGCCGAATCTGGATGCCCTTATCGCCGCAGCACGGTCGCTGTCGTACAGGTCATCAATTGCTGAACTTCAAGTCCTCTGCTATGATCACTTTGACCCCGTGAGCATCAGCCGCAGATCAGGACATTCCCGTGTCAGCACAACGACCGACTGTTACAGTCATATGTTCAAGGAGGCGGATGATATAAACGCGGAGACTATTGCCGATATTGTGCTGAGGAGCGGGAGGAATAAGGCGGGGTAAGCAATTGACAAACAGCGAAAAAAATGCTATAATCAAATCAGAAAAGAGAGGTGATCGCTATGATGTATCCGTTTATGACACTTGACGATGAAGCCGAGATAGTTCATTCCGAGATGCTGCCTGACGGACGGGTGAAGGTCTATGTCGAGAAGCCCGATGAAAAAGACTGTTTCCACCATATGACCTGCTATCTGCCCGATTATACGGTCGAGGAGGTCTTCGGATTCACCGAGGCGGAACAGGCGCGGTATATGGATGTCATCCGTTCGACAGCTCACCTTATCATAGAGTTCGCACAAGAGGGGGGCTTTGACAATGCCTCAGGTCTTTAAGATCGGCTCATATTGGGTCTATTTCTGATCGAACGAGAACGACCCGTTGGAGCCTATCCACGTTCATATCGCGGAGGGTAAGCCGCAGGCAAACGTCTTGTTGCGAACAACGCCTCACAGATACCCGAAAAGGTGCTGAAGAACATCGTCCGCATTATAGAAGCACGTTCTGACGAGATCATTGACAAATGGATCAGGCATTTCGGCGAGATCAGATATTTCTGCTGAACAAACAATCATCACACCGCCCGAGGCTCAGCACAGAGCCCCGGGCGGTGTGTTTTTACATATATGAGCAAACTGCCGCACGCCGCTTAAGAACAGTATAGCAGTTTATGAAACCCGCAAACGGCCTGTCTACGTCCTCTGCAAAAGCGGCAAAAAAAAATAGTGCCCTAATAGTGCCCTGAGAGCACTTTCAAGCACTATTTGCAGTACAATATAACGGACAGTTAAGCTCCGCACAAACGTCAGCCCCGAGCGAAACAAAATGAAAAGCCCCCGCGTTTTCAGACGCGAGGGCATTCGGTGGTGCACCGTGTGCACCTGGCGCGCTGCAAGGGACTCGAACCCCTGACCTACTGGTTCGTAGCGAACGTGCGTTCTCGTTGTCGCACGCAGTTTCGTTAAGCGATTTAAGGTAATACGCAGTTTGAGCAAACATTACATCGTGTGTTGTGCGGTGGTTTGCGGCAGGTTTTGGGGAAAATAGTGCCCTATTAGTGCCCTGAGGTTTCGGGGGCGAGGGGGAAGTGATAGGGATTTATGAAGCTCAGGCTATATAATTGCATCTATATCACGTTTGCTGTAAATGAAACGCCTGACTTCCATAGTGTTGTCGATCACGACATAGAACACGGAGAAATTGCGAATATTGATTCTATAGTACGGGGGATTTCTCTTTCGCTTGGATTGGTACGGTTGAAACGAATCGGGAGACTTTAGCCTTTCAAGAATCGCTTTTTCAACATCGTCAATAAGGCGGTTTGCCGCCGCAGGATTTTTTAGCACGCGGGAGATATAGTATGCCGCCTCAGTCAGATCGTTCTGAAAAATCGGAAGATAGGTGAGCTTATATTTCTTATTCAATTGCAGCCCTCACCTTTCCGAACACCTCATCGTGAGTGAGCCGTTTGCTGTCGGATTCGGCGAGCCTGTCGGCTTCATCGAGTTTGACTTCGACGTTGTTGATAAGATCGGAATACTGCTCGATGCTCATGACCACCATAGTTCCGTAACCGTTTTTGGTCAGATATATTGGGTTGCCCTCCTGAACAGAGGCTTCGATCTCGGAAAACTTGTTTCTCAGATCGGATACAGGTCTGATATCTATCATAATTATCACGCTCCTTTGTATACTATTTTATCATAATTTTATCAGAATGTCAACATAGAGATTATAAAAACTTTACAAAAAGCCGTGAAGGCTACCATTTTTTAGATAACCAAACTTTTTCTTGTACTTGAAAAAAAGCTTGTTTTGTGTTATAATTTTAATACTATAAGTAATGATGAAAAGAGATGGTATAAATGATAAGAATTCTGATCTATGATGACGAAAAACAGCAATGTGATATCTTGGAGAATCTTCTTTTAGCTTGCATGAATGAAAAGGCAAAGATTGACCAAGCTGATACGATAGACAAGGCACTCGATTGCCTTGAAAGCACAGTTTACAATATCGTTTTTATGGATATTGTGCTTGATTCTGACCTGAATGGCATAGACCTGGCGAAAACAGTGCAGAAAAAATATCCTCAGACTCGGCTTGTGTATATCACAGGATATATAAAGTATTGTGAGGAAATATTCACCACCTCCCCCGATGCGCTCATCCTCAAGCCTTTCACGGAAAGCAATGTGAAAAGAGCTTTGGATATCGTGCAACACAAGCAAAAGAGTTCAGACTGCATCTGTATTGCAGTGGGGAATCGCTCGATTGATAATATTTCTCTCGAATACATCACATATCTTGAGACTGTTTCGCGTAAGCTTACCTTCTTCGACACACAGGCACGGGCTGTATACGAATTCTACGATATTAAAATGACGGATGTGATCGAGAAGCTTCCGTCCTATTTCATCCAGTGTCACAAAAGCTTCTGCGTTAATCTGAAATATGCAAAAAAACTTGAACGTTTCAAGTTTACCCTTGAAAACAGCAGAGAAGTGCCTGTAAGTCAAAGCAGATTTCAGGAAACGAAAAGCAGCTATTTAAAGTTTTTGGAGGAGACGCTTTGAAACATGCAGTTTTCTTTTTGAATGCATTGATCCAGCTTATAATATACACATTTATCAATCACGAAACACTGAAAAAGAAATATCCTTTTGCAATAGTATGCGTAGGATGGTTTGCTGCAACGGCGCTCCTGTATGTAACAAACCTGTATTCCATCCTGCCTGATACGGTATATTCCGCAGGCAAAGGAGTTCTGCTGCCGATAGCGGTGCTATGGATATGCTACGAAGGAAGCATCAGGAAAAAAGCTCTTTTGTTTGGGCTGCTGTGGCTGAATGCTCTAGTCAGCGAGGGCGTGGGATATATCCTGATCTGGAATTTCTTCAATATTCAGGATGATTATTACATAGTCATGAAAAGTGAGCATATCGGTGTTTCGGCCGGACGACTTCTTGTTTCTACTGTAATGCTGATAAATGCTGTTGTAATAGTGGCGATAATGCGTCACAGGAAGTATCGGCGTGAAAAGCTTTTTGCGCCGCTCATGGTGATACTCAGCTATGCGGCTGCCCATACGATTTACCTGAGCATATACTATTGGATCAACGCCGAAAACATAACTCAGACCAGTAACCTTATCCAACTGATTTTCCAGACATTGCTGAACACTTTCATTTTCATACAGTATTACAGCACCCAAAAAATCGGAAGGCTTCTTATTCGCGAGAATGAGCTTTCACTCATCGAAAACGAGATGTCTGATAACAGACAGTATTTTGAACTTGCCGACCTTAAATTCGAAGAGATCACCATGTTGAAAGCGGATATGCACCGACAGCTCGAACGAGTGACCGCGCTTTTGTCGGAGCCTGCCGGCAAAGATGAAGCCGCCGATATCATGGACAGCATCTCCGAAAGGCTGGAAAAAATCAGAGCAGTTAATTACTGCGACAACCATACACTTAATGCGGTGCTGACCGTTAAACTCAACGAGGAACGCATCCGTGGCATACCCGTGGAAGTGGCACTTCGTGACTGTTCTGCAGCAGGCATCGACAGCTATGAGATGTGCAGCGTCGTGGCTAATATGTTTGACAATGCCATCGAAAGCTGTCTGCGTGCCCCTGATCCGTCCGGGACATTTATTGAGATCAAAAGTGGTATACGAGGCGAGTTCTTTATAATAAAGGTCTCGAACAGCTGTAAAAACGAGCTGGTCACAAAGACTGTCAAGGGCTCAGGTCACGGCTATGGCCTTGAGATCATCAGAGAGATCTGCAAAAAACACGGCGGAGAATTCACTGTAAGCCAAGAAGAGGACATTGTGGTCTCGAGTGCGTTTTTGAGGTTGAAAAAATGATTATTGCGATAAGTATAACTTCTTTTCTTATTCACGCTCTGATAACGGCCTTTCTCTTCGGAAGGCTTCTGGAGGTCCGACTCGGTCATTTGGGGGTAACGGTACTGCTCACCGCAGGAATGACCCTGATGTTCCTTGCCGGGATCCGGCTTTTTGATTTTGATTCAGAGCTTTGCTTTATACTTTTGAAGCTGCTGTGTATCCCCGCAGCTGCTTTCACGCTCCACAAAGGGAGCATCGGCAGGAAGACCGTGTTTACACTGATCGGAGCCGTGATCTGTTTATGTGCCGAAGCGGGCGGGTGCTTAGCAGGAGATGTTCTCTTCAGGGAAAATGCAGATATTTCCGTGTTTGCCGCAAGAGTCATGGCTCCGGATTTTTATCTTGCCTTCTCGCTGATTGAAATGCTCATAATTGACCGTGCAGATATATTGAGAGAGAAGCTTAGAAATCTTTCGCTGCTGGTCATCGGATTTGACATTATCCATCTTGTTTTTCTTGTATTATATTTTTTCACAGAAAAAGTAGATTACGCAGAGCTCAACTGCCTTGTTCAGTCAGGATTCCAGATGCTGCTGTTTTCCATTTTCTTTGTGCAGTATCAGACTGTTTTGCGAATGCGCCGCCTGACAGAAAAAGAGAAAGAATACGAGACCGTAAAAAAGGAGATTGAAAACAACCGCAGGTACTATGCGTTGGCCGATCTGCAGTATAAAGATATTTCCAAGCTCCGACACGATATTCAAAACCACTTTTCGGCAGTGCGGGAACTCTTGAAAAAGAGGGAAGAAAATGAAGACGAAGCCAAGCTGATAATGAAAAGCATATCCAAACGTCTCGATGCCCTGGGTACACTTGAATACTGTTCGAACCGCAAACTGAACTCACTGCTGACAGTAAAGCTCAACGACAGATCATTCAAAGACGTAGGTGTCAGCATTGATCTGAATGATATTGAAAAAAGCCCTTTGGCTGATAATGACCTTTGCGGCATAATCTCCGAGATGATGGATTCTGCTGCCGAGAGCTGTATACAGTGCAAAGAAGGCGCTTGTGAATTCAGACTGTTCTGCGGATGTGATGACGGCGGATTTGTCATTCGAGCGGAGAGTTCATTTACACAGGCTGATGAACTGCCATCCTATCATGTGACCCGTCTGATATGCGAGACCGAGAGAGGCACCTTAACCGTCCTGACAGCAGACGGACGGCTTACAGCGACAGTCAAGCTGATAATATGAATATAAACAATGCGGTCCATGCGGAGGAAAATTCCTTCTGCATGGACCGCAGCATTTATGTATCATTTTGGGGTTTTGGATTGTCGGATTATGTTCCCGAAGAAATGCACGATCAACACTGTGGGAATTGCTCCAAGCCCAAAGAACACGAAGAACATGACAATAGTACCGAAATCTCCCATTCGGCTTATATTAAAGCCTACAAGAAACAGATTGAAAATGAAATTAAAGCCTGCGCACAGCACACCAATGATCACCATACGGTATCTGAGGTTGGTATTGTTCTTGACCTCAAAGTGTATTGACGTAATAAGATAGCTTGCGATACATACGGTAAGACCAATTATATCGCTTACTTTGACTCTTCCATCCTTCCCTCTTGAGATCAGGACCCCTATCTCATTAAAAAGGGCGGGCCAAAATAAGACGATCCCTCCGATAATGATCAAAACTACCGTTATGACTACGGTTAATACTACGACCGCTGTCGCCTCGTTTGCACGTTTCAGCCTGCGCAAAAGTGTTCTTAAACTTTTCATTTCATCCGACTCCTTTTATTGGCAAGTGAAATTCATTCATGAAAAAATACTCGAAAAGACACCTACAAAAAAAGCCCCAACGCAGTAGATCCCAAACAGTACCAAAAAAGTTTTGAATAAAAACTTGAAAACAGCTTTCAGCCCGCCGCCGGCAGAAGGGGTATAGCCGTAGCTGCCTTCAGCCGGATCTCCGGCGGGAGGATTATAACTGTCCTTACTTGTGTCGGAAATGTTGTTGTAGGATTTATCCGAAAAAAATTTTCCGCTTCCCGTGGGTTTATTGTAATTGCTCATGTTTCTTTTCCTTTACCATGTCAGATCACCTGCGGCTGAACGTTGATTATATTCCTCAAGAAGCTGCGGATAAACCTTTATTGCATACTCATAGCCTTGATCATAGCTTTTCTTTGTCCATTCCAGAGCTTTTTGAATATCATGTTTTTGTTTATAATACCATAACCCAAGTTCTAACTGTGCAAGATCATCACCGGCTTCGGCAGCTCTGGTGCGCCAGATCAGCATTTTGTTCTCGTCCTTTTCGATGACTTTTCCCTCTTCATAAAATGTCGCAAGCAGCTGCATAGCTGCAGTGTAATTCAGTCGGGCGGCCTTTTGAACGAATCCAAAAGCCTTTTCTTCATCCGGAGGAGGCAGCTCGGTGCTCAGAATATTGCTGTATTTAAGAAATCTTCCGTAATTGAACATCCCTGATGCACCGCCGGCATTGGCGGCTCTTCTGTACCATTCAAACGCTCTTGGGTAATCTTTTACACTTTCATATATCAAGCCGATCTTGTTATATGAAAACGGATCACCTTTATTGCCTGCTCTCTCAAGCCACTTTATCGCTTCTTCGTTTACTGTTTCAGCAGTTTCACCGGCAAGTGTATAACCGTAATTGTACATAGCATCGGAATTCCCTTTATATGCGGCTGTGAGATAATACTTCTTTGCTTTTTCGATTTCATCTTTACCTGCTGCAATATTCCCAAGATCATTGAGCGCGTCGCATGAACCCATGGCTGCTGCCTTTTCAAGATATTTTAAAGCTGTGTCTTTATTCTGCTCAACTCCGAGACCGTCAGAATAAAGCCGTCTCATCAAAAACAAGGCTCCGGGATGATTGCATTCCGCAGCCGCACTCAGATAAAAGAGTGCATCATCATAATTCCCCCAATCAAAGGATTGTTTTCCAAGGCGAAACACTTCCTCTGCGTCGCAGTAAAGCTCGGGGAGCTCAGAGGCATCAACGTGCATCATACACTTGCAGTCACCGCACTCGATATCTAAATTCCCGGAAGCGGTGTGATTGAGATCATAGCCCGTGCCGCACTGAGGACAGTTGAAACTGTAATGGCGAACCTTTATTTTATATTCTTTCATTTTTTATTCTCCGTTTCGTTCAGATACTTTTGTATCTGTTGGTAGTATTATAAACATATGACACCGTAATCGTGCCTTTGACCACTTTGGGAGTTCTTATATAATTATAACGATAATCCATACTCTTTTCGGCGCTGACCCTGATACTGCGCATCTCCGGCACATTGAGTGATTTAAGATCCGAACGGATCAATTCAAGAAGTGCATTAATAATTCCGTAGAGCTTATATTCCTCATTTTCCGGAATATCACTGTAATTATAATCTTTTAACATAAATGTTTTACATCCAATTCCATCGAAGATTCTCATCCAGCTATGAGACATAGTAAAAGTATCACTGGTTTTGTCGGGAGGCGGGTTATTTGTAGTTGCAGAGTTATAACTGAAAGCTACGTGGTTTTTCACTCTTCCAATTATTCCCTTCGAAGCAAAAGTGTAGCATTCCATTAAAAAAACGTTTTCCTCAGCGATCAGCTTGTCACCGTAATTCTTAGCTTTCAGCGAGAAAGTCGGAGTGTTGGTTACCATGGCCAGTTTATCCATAAAGCCCATTTTATTCTTCTCCTTCCGGCATCACAAGTGCTTCTATCCAAAGCATCATCACGACGTATTTGCCTGCGGCCTCATCAAAGGCACCGCTGTCGATGAGTCCGGTTATCTCTGTTATTCTCTTCCAAATCGCTTCATAGATTTCAGCCTTGTCGTCCCTCTTGTTAAGTTCGTCCACGATCTCGGGTGCCTTTTCGTAATACAGCTCAACAAGTCTGGAACCGAACCAGGTATTCTTCATATGCTCGTCACGAAGCTTTCTGACCTTGGTCAGCTCAGTACAGTCATCGGCGAGTCCCTTGTATTTACAGCAAGCAGTTGTTACAAAGCAGCCTGAACCGCCGCCCGAGCCGCCGGTCATATTCTTGTTTTCCTCCCAGTTGTTGCAGGTTTCGTCATGATAATAATATGTTCTGTAGTAGCTGCAATACCCCTTTTTGTATTCTCCTTCATAGGAGTAATTCAAACATGTCCCGCATGTTCCGTATTTAACATAATCAGCCACAAAATCCGTCCTTCCTGATTTAAGATAATGCTTTACAGTTTGCCGAGTTGTTCCTTGATTTGATCTTGCCTCTTGATCGCACCCGGCTGCGAGTCGCCGCGGAACATATCCGCGGCTTTCAGCAGATAATCCCGCGCCTGTATTTTATCGTTCTTCTTTGACCTTATGCCCAAATTGTAGTATATTTCCGCCTTAAAAACCTTTTTCAGATCAAGCTCAAGGCTGTGTAGCAGCTCCTGATCAGTCATATACGGCACGTTCTGAGAAAAAAAGACTCTCCTGTCCCCGGATTCATGTTCCACTCGGCACCACTCACAGTAGTCTTTGTCATAGCTGTGAATGAGATAATGATCCCAACCGTTGCAATGACAGTAATCAAGCTGCGAGATATATTCTCCCAGTGCTTCTGCAAATTCCGCAGCTGTGGGTCTCGCTTTGGGGTCAGAAGCACCATCCTGAAAGGCACGTCGGAAAAGTCGCTGCAGCTGAGGTGTCAGAATGCTGAAATCAGGGAATCTCGAAGGTATTCTGTATCCGCTGCGGACATTGGTATAAACATAATTACCTGCCGAAGCCAGCACTGCATCAGAGGGGGCGGTTTCAACAGAATCGCTGCTGTCTATGGCCGACTGAACTCTTTCGCCGGCATATGGCTCAACTCCGAGAAGCAGCTTGTGAACGTGATATGCCATACAGAAATAATCTGTATATATTGTAAATGTTTCACCTTGAACATTTTCAAGAGATGTGTTCTGTGAAACGCAGGCTTTCAGTATTTCGGGGATGAAGAACAGATCCTTGTACAACGCTCTGCATTTCAGCTCGCGAACCCTGTTTCGGTATTTCACCGTAACATGGAAACTATCAGTATCGGTGAGCTGAACCTGACCTGTGCGCCGGTCAACAAAAATGTTTTTGGGATTAAAATCCCCAAGAATTATCGAATGGTTTCCGTTCACCATTCCTGCTTTATGTATTTCGTCCACAAGCCTGCATATATTCTCGGCCAAGCAAGCCTGATTATAGATTGAAATTCTGTTTTCCGGCTGATTATAGACATCCAACAGCAGTTCCTTGCATTTAAGCCTATTCATTACAAAGCCTACACATTCGCCTGAACGGGTGTTGTCACTGAAAAGAGTAGTCAGCGGGAGCATAGCATTCTTCACAATCAGTTCGCTCCACTGCACAGCTTCAGAAAGTGCTCTGATCTTTAAGCTCATTTGAAGGTCGATCTTTTTGAATATTTTAGCAACCTTATTACTGTCGCCTTTGATCGTGTAAATATCTCCTTCTCCTCCGCCGCCGAGACGATTTGTAAGTTCGTAAGCAATGCCGTCCGCACCGTAATAAACCAATTATTTATTCACCTCGATAAAGTATTCTTATGAGAAAAATCTTTTTACCTTACCTCCGACTCTTTTTATCAACGGCTCCTGCACACATTCGCTTATGTCAAAAGAATCCTCTCTTTTTTTCTGCGTTAATTCGTTATCCGTAAGGGATGTGGTTCCTTTGTCTGTATCATCGTGTACTATATTTTTTGGGGCAGTATTCTCGGCCGATTCCGCCGGCTGCTCTTCATCTGTCGGTGAATCATTTTCCGCCTTACGAATGACAGCATTTACATAGTTTTCCAAATCCTCATCGTTCATTTCAGGATTGCTGTTCCGGATATGCTCCCGAAGCATCCTTTCGCCATCAGAGGGATAGAGCGCTTTATAGTAATTATAGGTATCAACATACTTTTCAAGAACATTTTTCTCGGGGGGATTTTCCCATTTTATACTGTCTAATAACACTTCCGGATTCATCATCACTGCCGCAGAAAGATCGTCGCATAGATTTCTGTCTGTGAGGTTTCCGTATTGTTCATCCATAAAATCGTCAGTGAAAACTCTTGCGGCCAGACCGGAAAGAATCTCCTGAGTGCGTCTGCTGTGTTCCGAAACCGTTTGTTCAGAAGGTTCATTTTCTCCGAACCATACTTCTTCCGGTACGATCAGACCCATTCGCGGAACATGAATCCGGTATTTGTATTTGCTCAAAGAAAGAGGCATACACCATTCCAACAGACCGTCTGTCATGCAGATAACCGCCGCAGCGCTGCAGGAGGATTTCCCAATCTCGAATTGTCTTCTTGCAAGAGTAATGACCTCTCCGTATTCATTGTCCTGCTGTGTTGTCAGAGGACGGTATACCCCATTTCCGTCAAGAATGATTATTCCCGAATCACCTGCATTTGAATAATAAACGTCCGTTCCGTTATACAAAGCTGCTGCAAGAGTTGTGTGATAATCATCAATATTACCGCCGTTTTTGAGAACATATCTGTCGATAGAATTTGCCGCGTAATGCATGGCCGTTCTCATCATTGACAGAAAGTCCTTGTCGCTGCCTCCCACAGGGAAAGAGGTGTCCACCAGCCTGCATATACTCTCAGCCGCGATCTTGGAAGCAGCATCGGCACAACGGCAGGATCCCACTCCGTCTGCGACCACAGCCATCTTCCAGCCGCCCTTGAAATAAATCAGGCTGCTGTCCTGACAAACCATATTTCTTGTTTTATGGCTTTCGCCCTGCATGGAAAAATTATAACCGAGTATACTCATATATGTACCTTTCACTTGTTGTTTTCAGCTTTTCAAACGAGCTCAATTCAGTTGTAATAGGTTTAGCTGACAGTATCGTTCCGGGGCTTATCTTCAAGCTTTCTTTGAATTTCCGATATTAATATTTCAACAATGCTGTGTACCAATTCGATGTTTTGAACATCTAAAGCTGATGTTGGCGGTTTTGTTACAACAGAGGAATAAGATTGTTCATAGTACAGGTCGCCATTCGTTTTGCTTATGACCATAAAGCTGAATTTTTCGGGAAATCCATTTGTACACTCATAAATACTGTGAACACTGCAGTGAGTACCGAATGCTGACACAAGCTTTGATTGGTAAAAGCTTAGCAGACCTTGAGTTTGGTCAACAAAAAGCATTGGAATAAAAATAATATGAATCTTTATTCTGTTGATAAGCCTGTTACTGCTTCCTTTTTCAAAATCATCCATCTGTTTTTTTATTGCTTCACAGATTTCATTTGTGCGTTCGGCTATATGCCCGTCGGTATAGATGAAAATATGCGAAGCGCGCAGGCGGATAGCAATGTTAAGCGCAGCACGGATTTCATCTTTGACCCTTATTACCGAATCTTTGATCGCAGTATCTATATTCTTGATACCGGATGCTCTCAGATCGTTTTCTTCAATGTTCAGACAACTAAGCGGACACCACTCTGCAAGCACGGATGTGTTCTCTGCAAAACCTATCACACTTGAAATAATATGATCTTTATCAATATCGATCGATTCTGCATTTTTTAAGGAGTTGATCATCCTTACAGCAATTTCAAGTTTTGTTTCCTCCTCTGTGATCTTCTCTGCCATAGTTGCACTTGTGTCAATGCAAAACAAAACAATATGATGAGGAGGGTTATTGTTTTTTTCAAAGTACATCGCTTCTTTGATGCTGTAAGTCACACCAGCTCGATTTCATCGGTTATGTCGTTATCGATAACGGTGTTGGTCCCGTCTTGATTCTGCACACCGCCGTGATTCTTAACAGCTGTTAGTTCCTTGCTCATATCCACCCTGACTTCCTGTCCGGGAGCTGAAACCGACCATTCCACGATACTGTCGATCATAAATTTAAAGCCGGCAGGGATTCCGTTCACACAGTCCTTTGCATTCAGAAATGCAACCTTTTTGCCAAGCCCCTGAACCATTTCTTTGTATTCTTCCCAGTTTTCCTGATCGGTGAGACTGATGATTTTTCCTTCATAAAAGGTCGGAATGCAGATCATGTTCAGTTTTGCCGAAGGCTTTGGCTGATCTCTGTTAAAGTATTCCTGAGATTTATCATAAGCCTGCTCCATTGGTTCGGTACTGAAGCCATCGGTGTAAACAAAGATTTGCGCTCTTCTGCATTTAACATTCTGAGAAGCGTAAGCCTTTCTCTTTTCTCTAACCTTTTTTATTGATTCAAGGATGACTGAATTAAGCACCGTAGGTCCCTCTGCTTCAAGCTTGATATTTCCGTTAAAATCTCCCAAAGGAATCCAATCCTGAATTGTATATACTCTTGAGTCAAAACCAAGGATGCAGACATCAACTGCATTCTTTTCAGTTTCTGAAAGATCAATGTTCTTTAATGAATTGATCATTTCCTCAACAATCTTGAGTTTCGGTACTCCGTTCCCCGCATCCATAAGCATAGATCCGCTTGTATCAAGGCAGATAACTATCGGCTGATGGATACTGTTCTTTGATTTTGTTTCCTGAATTTGAACAGTGCTCATAACAGTTTACCTCCAATTTTAATATTTTAAATAGCGAATTCTTCCGATTCTAAAACCTGTCCGTATATTATTGATATTTTATCATAATATCTCCCGTCGTTCAATTATTACCGAAGAATTAAACCGAAAAACGGCAAAATTAAACAAATTTCACTATAATTATACAACAATAGAAGCAATTTGTCAACATCTATTGATGATTTAATGTATCTGTAGTTTCCGTTATACTGTTACTAAAGAGGTGATATGATGAACTATCCATATTCTGAAACAGGGAATCGTATATGGGAATTGCGCAAGGAAAGAAATCTGACAAGAGAGAAACTGTCTGAAATGGCTGATATTTCAGTTCAATTTTTAGCTGATATTGAAAAAGGACGGAAAAGCATGACGATTGCGACATTGCAAAGGCTGTCTGAAGCACTAATGACTACTACAGATTATATTGTTTTTGGCCGTGATAATCTATCTGAAACTATAGATTCCGAATTGCTTGGCTTGTGTTTATCATTATCGATGTCAAATCAAAAGCGGGCTGCTAAGATTATAAGAGCATTCATAGATGCTATGAATGATAACGAAAACTAAAAATCCATTCCCCTTTTCGCCAACGGTATATATGAGAGACGCAAATGAGCTGAACACAGCCCCACAGTTTTCTCCTTCGGGCAGTACCCCGACTTGAAAAAGCTGTGCGCCTACAAACCCGCGACAAAGACCGTACCCCCTCCCCTAAAAATCGTCTTACACGCATTACAGAACCCGCAAACCGCGCAATATCGGGCTGAAAGCTGTAATGCCGATGTAATGCGGTGTAATACTTGTAATGCGCGAAGCCGTTGTTGCACTGTCAACACCGGCTCTTTTCGTTTATTCCGATATGTGCGAAAAGAAAAAGTGTTCAAAAACGCTCTCTTCCAGAAATATATACTGCTCCCGCATTTGCCGAGCCAACGCTGTGTTGACCCGGCATTTTTTGCTTTCATATTTTTATAAAAGCTGTTCCGCATGACTGAAAAAGTCGCTCGAAAGCTGGAATTTTTGGATATACCGTAACGGTGGTTCCGAAGCCGAGGATAAAAAGTGTTCAAAACAGCCCTCTCCGGGAATATGAATACTGCTCCCGCAATTTCTGTTCTGAGCATATGAAAAAATTGAAAATGGCATATATATTTCACTTAATGGATACTGCTCTCACTTCTGATGTGTCTTGATAAGCCGGACACAGCCGCACAGTTTTTCTGTTCGGGCAGCACCCCGACTTGAAAAAGCTGTGCGCCTGCAAACGGCTGAAAAAACGGTAAACTTACACTGGGTTTCAGTATATGAATACTGGTGTCACCTTTTATTCTGATAATGCAGAATTGTGAGCGGCTGTGGGCGAATAAAAAGCCGTCATCATTTTTCTTTCCGCCGGTAAAGATATTGCTAAAAAGTGTGGTAAACAGGCAGTCCGCTTTGGAGCCTCACGGGGTAGTGATTTAGTAAAAGCAAGCATAGCGCATGGCGTTCCGCCTCCGGGCGGTAAGCCTATGCGCGCGGGAGACCCGTACCCCTTTTATGGCGAAAGAAAAAGACCACTACCCCAAAACGAGGGAGTGGTCGGAAAGGAGTCCAAATGAGAAAGAGAAACAAAACAATTGCTATCCGCTGCACCGAGGATGAGTACAACCGTATGCATCGGAGAGCAGCGGAACACGGAATGAAGCTATCGGATTTTGTGCTGCTGACTGCGCTCGGAAAGAAAATAATAATTGCCGAGGGCTTGCAGGATGTGGTAAGACAGCAGCGTGCTATCGGCAACAATCTGAATCAGCTGACACGGCTTGCGAATCAGGGAGAGATAAATGTCATCGACCTGAAAGCTATGGTCAGAGAGTACTCTGCTGTGACGGAAATGATTTCAGAAGTGCTGCGGGAGGTGAAGTGATGGCAACTGTAACTGCGATATCAACTAAGGGCGGCGGTGGCGGTAAGGGCTCGCTCCGATATATCTGCCGCGATGATAAAACTGAAAACAAGAAATGGGTGACGGCTGTAAATTGTACTCTGCAGACTGCATACGAAGAATTCAAAAACACCAAACAGCTCTACGGAAAGACAGACGGCGCTCAGTATTTTCATTTCGTCCAGTCGCATCCAAGCGGATATGATATATCGCCGGAGCTTGCGTTGGAGATCGCTCGTGAGTTTGCTGAAAAAGCCTTCGACGGTTTCCAATGCGTCATCGCCTGCCACACCGATGCGCCGCATATACACTGTCATTTTATTGTGAACTCGGTGAGCTGCGAGGACGGTCATAAGTTCCGTTCAAACAAGTTCACGTTGAAAGCGATGCGTGAGTTGTCGGACGAAATATGTGAGCGGCACGGAGTTATCACACTCGACAGATCGCATCTCGAACACAAGAGCAAAGGTGTCTCTCCGAGAGAATATCACTCGGGAATGAAAGGCGAGAGCTGGAAGGTCGAACTGATAAACACTATCGACTATGCAATGCGCAAAGCCAAAAGCAAAAAGCATTTTTGTTGGCTGATGCGGCAGGAAGGCTACTCGGTCAAATGGCAGGATAACCACAAGTATATCACCTACACTTGTCCGAACGGGTGCAGGGCGCGGGATGATAAACTTCACGAAGAAAAATATCGAAAGGAGATGATGGAGCGTGAATTCAAGATTAGAGGAAATGAAGCGAGTCTCGCAAGAGAGCGTCGAGAAAGCGTTAGACACAAGCAAAGCGACCTTGGTATTCGACAGCAACTGGAAAGCTCTGATCGGTTTGACAAAGTTGACTTCGGATACGCAGGCAGAGATCTTGGAAACGGTGTCGGAGCTCTTGACGAGAGAGGACACACAGTATCTGCTGAAGAAGATCGAGCAGAGTTCGGCGCAGGCGCTGACCGAGCAGAGGAAAGCGCTGCAGGACCTGGTCTCACAGGCTGGGAAACTGAACGAGCAATACTCTACGCAGATGAAACAGCTCGAAGAGTTCAAGCACAAGCTCAAGGTCAAGTTGTGGACAGTAGTCTTGACTTCGCAGGCGAGCTTGGCCTTGCTGCTGACAGCCTTGCGCTTCTGGCTTCGCTGACAGAGCCGGAATCTGTCGAGGATGATGTGTGGCGCGGCTCGGACAGAAAGACGCTGGCGAAGGAGATCGAGAAGAAGGAAGAACTGGGGATGAAGATGTAGCGATCAAAAGGGTAAGGTGAACAACCTTACTCAACAGCCGCTTTCTGCACTCAGAGCATATAGCCATATTCCTGATGTCTTTCATATCCTCCGGAACAATGCATAGATTAGTTGCCTTTTTATTTTTGATCTCATTTACTTTATCAAACTTTGCCTTATCCACCAACTGCGGATATTTATCTGTTCCTAGATATTTCTCATTTTCAAGAATACGCTTTACCATATTTCTGTTCCATTGACTTTTTTCTTGTGGGTGGTATGGGATTCCATCAATTTGCATCATATTTGCAATATTCTGCAGGCTCTTTCCGGCAATGTATTCATCAAATATCTTTGCTACCGCATATACCTCTCTCGGCTCTGTGGTTATCTCGCCGTTTTCCATTATGTACCCAAACGGTATCCTTCTGTTTTTGCTCATCATTTCACCTCCTCTTTCAACATACAAGGATACCACATATCTTCCTGAATTGGTATCACCAAAGCCAATAAAAAGGCGCCTTGCATTTTGTTGCAAAGCGCTATATTTCCTCGTTGAATTTCAGCCCCGATATCAGGTGAAATTCCAAAATGTTATTCCTGACCACTATCCGCTCAACGATCATTCCGAACAGTTCATCATCGAACTCAGTTATTATCGTTGTTCGTCCTTCAAAGCAGTCTATCAGCGTGTCAACCTGTTCAAGTGTCTCGTCCTCATCATCTGCCTTTGAAAGTCTGTTAAGCTCACGTTCAAGCCTTGCTTTTTTATTTTCCAGAACCGATAACTGCTCGTTGTATTTCTTCTCATCAAGGAAACCTTTCGTCCTCAGCCTTGATATGACATGCTTATGTTCATTAAGAGCCGCAATGTCTCTGCGGATATCCAGCACCTTTGTATTGTTGCCGAGCTTCTTGGAATTCAAGTCCTGTAAGGCTCGCTGCAGCGGCAGGAGTATTTCACGGTGGTGAAGTATCAGCTTGTTGCATAACCTTATAAAAGCCAGGTGCATACTTGTTCCTTCAACAGGCTTTGAATTACAGTTTGCTGCTTTTTTATCGTGTCTTGAACAGATCCAATAATCTATATCTCTTTTTTTCTTATGCTTATACGAGCATTTGCATCTGTAACACTTTATTTTTTTACTAAATGCCAAACTGCTTTCTGCCGGCTTATAGTATTTAAAACTGTTCTCAGCAAGTAATTTCTGAGCCCTATTAAAGATATCCTTATCTATTATTGGCTCATTACAGTCATATAATAGATATTGCTCTTTCTCACCTTTGTTTTTATATCTCCGGACTGGTATTGTTTCACTTGACCAGCTTTTCTGCAGAAGCATTTTACCTATATACCGTTCATTTTTTAAGATATATGATACAACATCATTATGCCATTTCTCATGTCCATGCGGCGAGTGAATATTCATCTCATTCAATTTTTCGATAATAGATTCAATTCCCATTCCACTTAGGTACCACGAATAAATCATCTTAACTACATCTGCATTTTTAGAATCAATTACCAACTTTCCATTTTCTTTTATATATCCATACGGAACACTGGGTGAATCGTAAGTGCCGTTTCTCATTCTTTTTTGAATACTCCACCTCATATTCTGAGAAATGGAAGTTGATTCCTCCTGTGCAAGTCCGCCCATAATAGTTATTATCATTTCATCATTGACCTGTGCTGTATCGATATTCTCTTTTTCAAAGAATATTGTAATTCCGAGTTCTTTTAGCTCTCTGATGTTTTTGATGCAGTCCTTAGTATTCCGTGCAAAGCGGCTTATGGATTTCACATAAATGCGGTCTATCTTCCCTCGCCTGCAATCCTTTATTAGCCTTTTAAACTCATCGCGCTTGTCCTCGCAAGTGCCTGTGATACCTTCATCTGCATATATGTCAATAAGCTCCTCAGTCTCCGAGCCACCCAATACCTTGCTATAGTATTTGACCTGTGCCGCATAGGAGTGAAGCTGATCTTCGCTGCCGGAGGACACACGGCAGTATGCGGCACACCGAAGCTTCCTTACAAGGCTTGTATCTATTGTAGGTTCTATCCTTGTTACCTTTGCCATGCTTTTCCCTCCCTTCAACAGACAAGAATACCACAATTCTGCCTAAATTGGTATCACCAAAACCACTAAATGCGTCGGTTCACATTTGTGCAGAGTATCTGTATTGAAGTTTTCCTCTAAACGATATATCAACCACAAAGGTTGGCCCTGATTCGACTGCTGCCGACTTCGATACTACTAAAATCGGCACCACCGATGGCACTGTAAATGACACTGTAAATGGCACTGTAAAACTGTCTGAAAAAGAAAATTCAGTATTAAAAGCAATTATAGATAATACTAGGATAACTAAATCACAAATCAGTATGCTTCTTGATATAAGCGAAAGCACAGTTGCAAGGGCGACAAAAAAGCTCAAAGAACTTGGAATTATTCATAGATCCGGGGCTGACAAAGATGGTCACTGGGTAATTAATAAAGAGATATTCAGATAAAACAAATCGATAACACTGTGCTGCTTAAAGCACGCTCCAAAGCATTGTTCAAAGAATCCAAAGCACCAAAGCACCAAAGCACCAAGTGCTTTAGAAGATACTCTAATAACTCAAATCAGATCAGATCCGAACATTTCTCAAGCTGAACTTGCCGATATTCTTGGTGTTAGCCGCCGAATTATTCAAAAACTAATGAATGAACTAAAAAACAGTGGTAGAATTCAAAGAGTTGGTGGAAAAAGAATCGGGCATTGGGAAATAATTGATTAATCAAGATTTAACTATATTATGTAAAGCCGCCTATTCCAGACGGCTTTTTTGTCCTCTTACTTCAGCCCCATCTGCTTGTCAGCTTCTCCGGCTGTGGCACAGAGACATATTGCAATAATGCCTATCAGTCCGCCAAATAGTGTTCCTGTTAAAAACTGTATCATGCACTCACCTCCAAATCAGCAATAGACGGATATCTTTCAAATATCGCCTTTCGGTTAAGATCATCTATTATGGCTTGCTGCTCCGATGTGATAAGGCCATTATCTACGAGAACTGCGAGCAGTTGTCTACTTATAGCCAGATAATAGTCTGCTAGTCCGTACGGCGTATTCATCAGTCTTCCTCCTTCTTACTATTTATTCTATTTCAAAACACTTGCAGATCCGCTATAACCTCAGTTATATGCTTTTCCGGCAAAGCACTCAGTACCGTTTCTCTGTATGCCGCACTGCTCTTACTATTCACCCTCGGGTCGAGTATTGACACTATTCCTTTGTCCGTTGATGACCGTATAAGCCTGCCTGCGCCTTGCTTGAGCTTGATTATCATCTCCGGCACAGCCACCTCCATGATCGGGTCTTTTGACAGCGACATCTTATATTCATTGATCGGGTCGGGTACTGGAAACGGCAGCTTGTATATTATAACTTGCGAAAGCGATTCGCCCTCAATGTTTATTTGACAAGCCTATATGCTGATGCTCGATTTCTTCAAAACTGATGCTTTCAGAGATTCTATGCCTTTCTCTGTCCTCGTTGCCCACATACTCGTTCACAGCCTGTGCTATCGACTCAAATTCGCTGACTGTCATTATGACCATATCTGCGAGCTCGGGGTGCTTTAAGGTAAAATCGGGATCGTCGGTAACTATGTAGAGCCTTGACCCGACAAAGTGCTTATCGAACAGTCTCTCGGCAGGAATGAAATAATAACCTCTCTTGCGGACAATATCACGAACATCTTCCATCTTGATCTTTAAATAATCTGTTTTCATTATTAAACCTCCATGTTGAAATTTGGTATGTAAATCAACATGGAGGTCTATGGGTATTTGGCTGTTATGGACAACCATTTCAGCAATAAAAACATAAAACTCCGTTTCTGCTTTTAGAGCAGAGACGGAGTAAATAAAAAAGGAGCAGAAACCGACATAAGCTTTAAAAGCTTACTTGTCAGGCTTCTACTCCGTTTTCTTTATATTCGGGTGATGCTTGTACTAAGTAATCCAAATTATCTGATTGTTCCAAAGAAATCGTCTTATGACATTTCCAGCATTTGATCAATACTGCTAAACTCTTGCCTGGACAGTTTTCTTCTTTCTCTTCTGCTATCATATCAAACAGCCGACCGTTACATTCCGGGCACCGTATCTGATGCGTCTGGGTTTTCATAAGATTATCAGCCCCCTTTGTTTAGCTGGTCAGCTAAACATCTGCCAAATAATATTGCGGAACGAACCGCAACATTATTTGTTCATTTGTTCAGCCGATCTATAAATTCAAGCCATAACTAACAAACTCTCCGCGCATTTCCATACATATATAACAATCAATTTCGAGAAAATATGACAAACAAATGATCTTCGAACAAGTTTGTGTTAATTTTGCACAAATCTGTTTGCTCCCGTTTGTACACAATGCAAACATCCCCTCTCGTTGTGAGGAGGGGATGTCTTTCGCATTGACACATTATACGGAATGAGTTGAACTATAGGCTGTTACTAGCTCTGAATTAGTACCGCTATAGACTGTAAATTCCGTATAGACTCTGTAAGTATTGCCGGAATACAGAGTTCTGTTGTTGACTAATTCACAGTAGTAGTTGTAGTAAGTGTTTGTCCAATACTGTGCGGTTCGCCAACGATTACCGTCCTTTACCTGCAGATACTGCTTTACAACTATTTTGGTGGTGATCCCAGAATAACCTACCAGATGACTTACACATTCTCCGTTGGAGCCCGAAACATTAAGTGCAGAGTAACAGCTCCATGTATAGAGATAATCAGAATTATCATCTGGCCTATCATCTGAAGAAAAACTACACAAAGCAAACACAGTAATAATAGTTAGAACAGCAAACAAAAACCTTTTCATCAATTTTCACCTCCTATAAAAGCCATAACAATTCAAAGGAGATAAACGTGACAAGCAATTATGAATAATAATACTTATTCTCTTTTTTCCACAAATTCTGCCATCTTTATTAGTGCATCTTGCTCTAAATCCGAGTACAATTCAAAAATGTATTTTCCATTATTCCAAATTATAAAGCAGTATCCTTTCTCATCTAAATAGGAAATCGCCTGATTACCATTAATTTGAATTTCTGAAAACGGTGTGTATTCTGTATTAATCTGATTCTTATAATCTATTATGGATCTTTGTGTAAACACAACGTTATTATTTTCGCTTGTGTAGATATATGAAACAGAATTTAAATTTATAAGTTCACCGGTAAGACTAAAGCCTTCCAGTCCTCCTGTTATCTCATATCTTTCCTCAATAGTCTTCGGATAATCTCCGTTCAAATCAAGTACTGATTCAATAGTAGTATGATCACTGAAAATGTTTGATAAGAAATCCAGGAAAGGCTTTCTCAAAGCCTCAACACTCATTACTGTTGTAAACGATACAATGAGGAACATTACAATTATACAAGCGACACGTTTAAAGCCTGTGTTGATCATTGCATAATACGGCTTACGCCTGCGGCGAATAAGCTTTTGCATTTTCCGCTCAAACTTTTCAGAAAAGTTATGTTCCCCGTGCTCGGGGATCATTGCTTCATATTCGGGTATAAGTGCTTCCTCTATTGCTCTTTTGAAATCGGCATCAGTCATAGTTATCCCTTTCATCTAACATTTTCCTGAGCATAGCTTTCGCACGCTCCGCTCTTTTTCTGACCGCATCTTCGGAAATACCGAGCTTTTGTCCTACAAACTTTGCCGTAAAATCATAATGATAATAAAGTATAACTGTATCTTTATATTCCTGAGGAAGCTTTTTAATGGCTTCAACAAGCCTGAAATAGTCATCTTCAGGGTATGTTTCAAGGAAAAAAGACGCATCATACTCTACGGGAATAGTATGCTCTCGCTCAGCTTTATTCTTCTTGTATAAGTTCCGAGAAATGTTCTTTACAATAATAACAATGTAGGGAAGCAATTCGTGACTGGAAAATAGTGAAATCTTTGTAAAATTTTTAGCGATGATAAAAAACGCCTGAGAAACAGCGTCCTCGGCGTCTTCGTTATTGTTTAAGATATTATATGCGATCGCATACATATCCTGCTTATATGTATAATACAATTCTTCAAATTTATCTTTTTCCTCAGGTGTATCTACCAACGCCAGATATAGTTCTAGCATATTATCAACTCCGTTGCTTTATAATTTTCAATAATCAATCAGTACAATCTTTAAGTTTTTCGATGAATTCGATCATCAATGATGCCTTATCACTTGTAAGCACACGAAAGGCAGTTAACAACCTCTTATCGGCCTCGGATAGGTAAATCGGATCATCGATGTTGGCATTAAGAAATTCAGCAACTGTAAGATCTAATGCTTCAGCAATCATTTTGATCATCGGATAAGTCGGCTGCTTTGATCCGGTTACAAGATTTCTGATATGAGATTCACTGATAGATGTCTTTTCACTGAGCCGATATTTGCTCATTTTCTTCTCGGCAAGCCAATATGAGAGAATGTCTTTGAATTCCATGATTATCACCCTACAGTTTCATACATAATTTCTATTAGCTCTTAGTATAACCGAAAAAATCATACTTGATAACTAATCTATGGTATTGACTTTATAGCACCATAGTGCTATAATGTGGGTGTAAAGACTTGATTTCGGCATAATGTCCAAAAAAGAATACTAGATTTGTGAAATAAGCAGAAACTGCAATTAAAATGTCACAGATTAATAACTAGCGTTGTTAATGATTATATAATCAGCAAGTATTATATATTTAGGTTAGATAGGGGGCGAATTCCCGATGGACTAAATAATCTTACCTCATGAATAAACCAGGGTGAGGTTTCAAAGCCGATTAATTTAATCTTTACTTAATCAAGGAGGAAGTCATTATGAAAATGTTCAAGAGAGTTTTGGCAGCAGGTGCTGCTTTGATGATGGCGGTTACGGGGATGATTGTTAGTGCCAGGGCTTAAGAATACCCAGAGGGATGGTATCTAAATTATGCTTCCGCCCCTGGAATGCCATCCAGTGCATATCACTATAACATTTCAAGAGATTATCAACCATTACAAAACTCCAGCACTTATTATTTTAGAAGTTTTAAAGAAATATGTTCAGGCTTTTCTTCAAATCAGGCGCCCAATGGAACTCGAGCCAAAGCTAGATACTGGTCGTATATAATCACTCCAAACGGGACTGTTACCGGATCAGGATTCGGCGAAAGATTTCATGAAACTACAGATTCGTATGAAAAGCATTTCAATCTGGGTGGAGTAGTTGATTTTTATCATATTCTTCGAGTCAAATATGAATTGTTCAATCCTTATTCAGTCGCCTGCTCTATGAGCGGCACATACAAGATCTCAACAGTATTCAAGACTTAATTATTTGCTTAACCGTCAGGAGGAACAATTATGAATAATCGTATATCTGTAATTACTATTTTTATAGTTTCATTATTTACTGTCATATCCCTTTGTACCGGCTGTGACTCTTCGGAAAAAGATCTTGAGCTTACAGTTCCAAAAGAAGCTGCTGAAAAGGCCGGAAATGTTATTGGTACGGAGTATGAGAATCTGACTCTTCCCGACAGTATACATATTGAACCTGTCGGGGAGCTGTATATCATTAGATCAGATTATTCAAAAAACTGCGACAAGTCTGTACAGGCCGACAGTCTTGCAAAGCTAATGGTTCCCGGCTGGAAGTATATTTCTTCCGAGGAACAGGATCCGGGCTCGATAACAAAGCAGTATGAAAACGGAGAAAAAGAAGCCTCGGTATGGTATCATGATGACAGCACCTTCGTGTTCGGAAGAACGGAGCATTCGAACTCTGAAACGCTTGACATCAGCTGCAGAAAATACGTCGTCGGAAGAGATGATCTTTCCGAAAGCTATGTACTTAACGGAGAGCAGTATTCACTGGATGAAGCAGTAAAATATGCCGAAAAATTTGTTATGGAGAAACTGATGCCCTTCCTGCCCAACGACAGCGAAGTAAAGGCAGAGGCCGTCAGTGTCTGGGCAATGGAAAACGGCAATTATTGGTTCAACGTTTTGCTGAAACACTATATGCTTGGCTGTCCGGTATCTACTGTTGGCTCAGCGGTTATGGGGGAACCCTACATGAGGCCGGAGGAGCTTATCATCACCTTCGATGGCAAGGAGGATATATGCCATATTCGAAACAATTACTATTCTGCCATCGTGGAGAAGACCAAGGTCGAGAAGATCATTACTCTCGACTCCGCACTCAGGCATCTTGAAAAGGTTCTTGCTCCCGGATCAAACTATAATGTATGCAATATTTCCCTTGAATACTGTGCCAGATTTGAAGATATCAATGCAACCGAATTTGAATACCGTCCCATGTGGACATTGACTGTAACGGAAGGCACTTCAAACACCGTAAAGGTCTATCCTCGTGAAGTGATCTATGTTGATGCCATAAACGGAGATGTATGCTGTTTCAGCGAAATGGAGAATAAAATGATCTTTTGATCTGAGACCGTATTTTGCGGAATGCAGGTTTGATTCCGATGTTCCTATATCGATCCAAGAGGACAAAGTCGTAATAATCAACAAACGCTTTCCTCTATATTTGTGCACCCATACTAATTTTCAAATTATGTGAGTGCCTTTTGAAGATCTGTCGTATTTAAGGGTAGAAGTAAACGTTCGAAAACGAAACAAGGAGGAAATCTTTATGAAAATGTTCAAGAAGCTTGCAGCGGCTGGCGCTGCTCTGATGATGGCGGTTACTGGAATGGCGATGAGTGCGAGTGCGGAAACATGGAGTGTGTATTTTAGTTCAACTGGAATACCTAAATTCTCTGATCAAAAAAATTTTACTCCTTCTTCCAACGTGTCATTAAAAAAGCTTAATGATACTTGTACTGCATTTACTCAAACTGAAAATACATATGGACTTGTATCTTATGTAACATATTATGCTCAATGTAAAGATAATAACGGAAATGTTAATTATAGTTGCATGCCTACTCACTATTATTTCCACAGCAATCCCAATAATCCTACGATTTCTCTAACAAACTCCGTTCCTCAATATTACACGTTATCTGTAAGCCATACACTTCAGTCTAACGGAAATTATAGTTCGATGAATGGTTCCGTATCAGCCTCTGTTTAATAAGGATACAGTACGCCATTTTATATATGAATTCAAATTATTGAATAGCATAGTAAAATCGATCAATAAGCTTTAGTGAAGAAGATATTCTCTCCGCTGTTGTCGGGGAGAACATCTTTTTCAACATCTTGATCCTCATAAAATGTGAAAATAGAGTATCTAACTATCCAAACTCCCTGTAGTATATAAAGTTTTTTCAGTATGAATAATAAGAAAGGAAAGTAACGTTTATGAATAAAATATTTCTCTTGCTTTTAGCATTAACGATAGTGCTCTCATCTTGTGCTGAGACCAACAGCAATATGAATTCTGATAGCAATAGCTCTGCTGCAGAACAGCTTACAGAATCCTCGGGAACAGAGGATGCATCAAACCCTGAAAAAATCGGTAATATTACCTTTGCTTGCAAACCGGATAAAATTGAGACCGATGAAATATATATTCTTACAATGAAAGGAGGCACAGAGGTGCTTCCCGAGGGTATGGCTGAAAAACTCGTGGATTCACTGATCACAATGTTCAATGAGGTACCCGATGAATCCAATATTAAAACGGAAAATACACTTATCGGTCCGGTATATACAATAGAAAACGGACAATATGTTGAGATCGACCAAAACGAAGTATATCAGACTATGCTTGTGCGTCTTGACGACCCTGATTTTGGGGGTGAGTTATATGCCGATTCGTCGAGCTTCCTGCTTTGGAATGAAAAGGATCTTCATGGACCATTTCTCGGATATTATGAGCGAGATGTATATAAAGCAGACAACATTCCGGATAAAGAATATACTATGCTTGACGGAAGCACATTCACAGCTTCCGAGGCTATGAAACAAGCTGACAAATATATTGCCAAGCTGCAAAGTCTGGGGCTATTTGACGAAAAAGAAACTCAGCAGCTTGTTAGGATAGGCATAAACGATACCCATGAAGGGATCGTATTTGATTTTCACTACAGACAAGTAAGATACGGCCTGCCTGTGAATGATGATGGAATGATCGAGAATTATCCCGACAATGATCATATGAGATATCCGTTTTTTGACATTATGTTTGCAGGCAACGATCACCCGTTTCTTTTCAGAAACTGTATGTCTGATTCTGTTGAAAGCAAGGAGAAAGTGGAAGACTATATGACATACGGGGAAGCTAAAAAAAGACTTGCAGAAAACCTCGCTGAAAACCTTGAATACACTGTAACTGATGCCGGCCTAAGATATTGCTGCGTATACACTGACCTTGATAAATACCGTTCATACAGGCCAATGTGGTGCTTCACTCTTGATGACCCATCGTTGGGACATCAGGAAATCAGCCCGGACAGAGAAATGAACAGTCAGGTCAACAATATGATGTTCTATCCCAAGGTCACTGCACACATTGATGCGATAACGGGAGATATCTATCTCTGCGATGCTGTGAAAAAGTCGATAAATGTGCAGAAAGCGGGATAGCCTTTAGCCCGGAGATCAAGCATTGACAGACAGCAGCGTGACGAGTCGGGAAACTACCTCCAGCAAGAGGCCTGCGATATCATCACAGTTGATGTCCGGACCGGCAAGCTGTCGGAATACTTCGACAAGGTCTCCCAGCGATAAAGCTTGTAGATCGTTACTTCGGCCTTTTACGCAAACTTACAAATTAAGTGAGTGCTTTTTGGAGAGCTGTCGTATATAAGGGTAGAGTACGATCTCGGGCAGGAAGTTTTCTCCTGCCCGTTTTGCTTTCAGGTCGCCTATCCGCGTGATGGTCTACGTTGACGCTGTCAGCGGTGACACATATTACTGTGATTCAAGTAAATTCTTATTGGAAAAAAACTCTACAGAAAAATAAGTATTGCTCCGCAGAAAAGAGTGATGATATGAAATACCTACACACACTCCGCCAGGACTTAAACAAAACCATCATCAACGCCGGTTTCATCGGAGCCACGCTGATGACCTGCCTGCTGGCGTTCACCGGCTCGGCCTACCGCGACGAGTCCAACGACAAGAGCTACTCGATACTTGAAGCCTTCTTTTCCTTTGACCGCAGGTTCATTGAATCGAGAGAGGATTTTTCCTCATTCCGGCTGTTTGGAAACGGCCTCGGCGGGTACATAACGATGTTCATCCCGATCATCGTGGCGTTCCCGTTTATGGTGTCATTCTGTGCCGAGCGCAACAACGGGCTGATGAGGTTCACTATCACCCGCACCGGCAAGCTCAGATATTATCTGTCCAAATTTTTGGCCTCGTTTCTCGGCGGAGGGTTTGCCGTTATGCTGGGAATGGCGATATTCGGCATAATCCTGCGGTTCTCGTTCCCGCCGATATCAAGCTACAATATCGACCCCGAGCAGCTGAAATGGACGCTCCCTCACGGTGAGTTTCAGGCGGTGGTAAGAGTGCTGCTGTCGGCATTCCTCTACGGCGCATTCTCGACGCTGCCGGCGTTTTTCCTGTCGTCATTCTGTAAAAATCCCTACATCATCACCTGCCTGCCCTTTATGCTGATATACGTCTGGCAGACGGCGATCAACAAGATACAGGCGAAGATGTTTGAGAACATAATGAGCGGCGGCTTCGACCAAAGCCTTATGGACAAGCTCGCGGCCTTCAATCCGAGCTCGCCGCGGTATATCATCAATGCGTTCTTTGATGATATGACTCAAACGGTGAAATACTCGCTGATCTTCAACGGCATCTATCTTGCGGTGCTGCTGGCAGGGTTCATTCTGATAATGAATCTCCGCACCGATAAAGGCAATTAAGGGGGCGGCTGAAATGAAAAACATAAATCTGAAACAAGCCTTCTCCTGTGCCCGGACGGAGTACATCAAGTGGGTATGCGATGCGAGAATGATAATCCTCGGAGTGCTTGTCATTTTTATCTACACATTTGCAATTGAACCCCTGCTCAAAAATGCAAACGAAATGGGGGAGCCGCTTAACATCCTCGAGCCGTTCATCGCTATCGCAAATTCGGGAATGATACTGCTCATCATCCCGCTTGTGTTCTTAACGCTCATCGCCGACTTCCCGAAGATAGATACCAACACGGTGTTCTATATTATCCGTGTCGGACGGGTGAACTGGCTCCTCGGACAGATCATCAAGCTGGTGATGATGGCGCTGTCTTACCTCGCTTTCATATTTGCGGGAGCGGTGATACCGATGATCGGGCGGGGCTTCTGGTACAACGGCTGGAGCAACGTCGCCACGCAGTACATCGTCAGATTTCCCGACAAGGCAGGGAACTTCGGTGTCTCGCTGCTGCCGGAGAACCTCTATAATCAGCTGTCTGTCTTTGAAGCGGCGGTGAAAAGCTATCTGCTGGTGTTCGCCTATCTTATGATAATCGGGCTGCTTTTGCTGTTCTTCTCGCTGATAAAGAAAAAGACCGCAGGCTTTGTTATCTGCGGCGCGGTGATATCTCTGGGAACAGCTTTCTGTACCATCAAGACGGTGCTGATGTGGTCAATGCCGATGGCGAACAGCATAATCTGGCTGCATTTCACAAAGTATTTCCGGCAGCCTGTGGTGACAATGACATTCTCGGTGATATATCTCTGCACTTTTATAGCTGTGCTGATAGTGCTGTGCGTGATCGCTATAAAGAAATTCAACTATGACAACGTGGCAGAAATAGCGACGTAAGGGGGATAACAGAATGAACATAATCGAAGTAAAAGACCTTGACTTGACCCTCGGCAAAACAGACATTCTCAAAAAGATCAACGTTTCTTTCGAGGAGGGCAGAATTCACGGCCTTATCGGGCGAAACGGCTCTGGCAAGACAATGCTGATGAAGTGCATCTGCGGATTTATAAAGCCCACAGCGGGCGAGGTCATCGTGGACGGCAAGCGTGTGGGCAAGGACGTTGATTTTCCGAAGGATATGGGTATCATCATCGAAACGCCGGGGTTTATCCCCTACTACTCAGGGTACAAGAACCTCAAACTGCTTGCAGGGCTGAACCATAAGATCGGCAAGGAGGAGGTGCGGAACAGCATGAAGCATGTCGGCCTCGATCCCGATCTGCGCCGTCACGTCCGCAAGTATTCTCTCGGTATGCGTCAGCGTTTAGGGCTTGCGCAGGCGATAATGGAAAACCCGAAGATACTAATCCTCGATGAGCCGTTCAACGGCCTTGACAAAGAAGGCGTCGCCGAGATGAGAGAGTATCTGCTCGGCTACAAGGAGCAGGGGAAGACCATTCTGATCTGCTCACACTCGGCGGAGGATATCTCGGTGCTGTGCGAGACGGTGCATGAAATGGATAAGGGGGTTATCGGGAGGATACAATGAGGGATAACAACCTTCCCTAATTTTGAAAAAAGGTGATATAATTGGATGGATTATTTGAAAAGTTTGGTTTATTTGATTTCCTGGGAATAATGGGGGCGGGAATAATGTCAACATCATATTATACAGTTTGTTATTTATTGTTGACGAGAAACACCTCTTTTCTAAAAGAAAGTAATTATATTGTTTTTGCAATTATTATCTTTTTTGTACTTTCATATTTTTATGGTATTGTTTTACATGAAATTGGAAAAATCGTTTTTGAACATATTAAACAATTTGATAATAATACCGAAAGACTTTGTGAGAAACCTGAGGGCAGTTCAAACAATCGGCTAAATAGAATTGAGCTTGAGTTTACGCAATATATTAAATCAATTCGGTGTTTTATTTGCAAAACAGATTTTAATTATGCCTTGAGTAAATTAAAATATTCCAATTGCAGCCTAAAGAAAATAGACGCTTATCATTCAATATATGGTCAATCCAGAGGTCTAATGATATCGTTCATAATCCACTTCATGTGCTTGTATTTGTTCTGTTTTGTGAAAATGGATTCGATACCTATATCGACTTTTCAAGTAATACCATATATTTTTATTTTCGATTTCTTAATGATCATCCTTTTTCAAGTTAGATCATATAGGTATTATATGTCATGGATAAGAAATGTGTATTATCAATATTATTTTGAGTTCAACAAAAAGACTTAAAAACGTAATTCACTTTTTATTCCTAATTCCGCTTTTATTCGCTGAATCGTCTCCTGCAGTTTCCTATCCACACTAGGCTGCATCCTGTTCTGACTGCGGACATAGTCATCCCTGATGATTCGGCTGATATGAGAAAACAGGCTCAGTATGCACGATGTCAGCATCGCCTGATCGTTATCTTCTGCGTGCTTAGCAAGTGCCTCAGCCTGTTCATTGCCGTCATCGGCAGAAGCGGTCAGCCACTCTTTGGCTTTCATCCTGTCTTTTTCAAAATCGGTCGTTCCGAACAGATATAGCTTGCCAAGCAGATAGGAACACCAATTGTTCTTGGACGCAGTTTCTTTAAGTAGCTGCACTGCCTTAGCTGTATCGTGAAATTCATTGTCATCAAGCAGTATCTTCGCATAGGTGTATGCCGCATAGGGCTTTACGATGTCATAGTCGCACGCCGTTTCAAGCAGACGGACCGCTTTGGCGAGGTCTTTCTTTTCCTCTGTAAGATATAGCTTTGCAAGTGAATAGACAGCAAAATCAATGCCGGCATCAGATGACTGTGTTAAATACTGTTCAGCTTTATCAAGATCTTTGTAAACAATCTCATCTCTCATATATATCTTCCCAAGCTGATATGCAGACAATGCATCGCCTTCGGCAGCAAGCTTTGTAAGCATTTCTATGCCTTTATCAATATCCTGTCTGAGATGCTCTCCGGAGATATATTCTCTCGCAAGATATCGTTCTGCATTGATATTGCCAGCGGCCACAGCTTTCATCAGAAGATCCTCGCCTAATTCAGAGGACGGAGCTACATCATCTCCGAGCAGCAGTGCCTTGCCATACTTATACAGCCCATGCTTATTATTCACAAGGTCGGACAACTTGAACGACTCTTTTGGCTCGGGCAGGACAGGATCGAAATTGTCAATGATCGGCTCGTGCAGTTTCAGGACAGTCTTTATTATCATATTCCTGATAGACCGGAACTCCTTGTTTTCCGTCAGTGCGGGGAACGTCTGCGGTTTTAGGGTGTAGGTCTTATATTTCAGCTTTTCCAGCTCGCACCACTTGTCATAGAGCTTGACGATGTGTTCGTTCTGAGCCAGGACAGCAAAGATGTCATCCACCTTCTGTTTGAGCTCTTTAGGCAGATAGCCATATACCTTTTTGCCTTTCGCCGTTTGGAGCTGATCGTAGAGCTGCATCACCATTCCCCCAAGACGCTCATCAATATCGCCTGTGCCGATCTCCGATACTATTTCCTTCATCTGATTTTCGGAGAGGGCTTTCAGTTCGTTCCTACTCAATGTCTGCTCCTGATAGATCGACCGCAGTTCATCTTGAAATATATCGTTTGCAAACCTGGAGCGTATCTTTTCGATACCCTCCTTCGTCAGAAAGCCCTGCTTGGGATTAGTCGAATACACAAGCAAATGAATGTGGGGGTGGTGCGTGGTGTTGTGGAATGCGGCATACCATTTCAGATTCGCAAGGGGTATCTTCTGCGCATCAGCAATGCCTTTGATATGCCGCTTGACAAGCTCTCTCCACATATCAGAGTTGGTGTATCCGAGCCGGACAGCATCCTCTCGCCGCAGGGATACAACGTGGGTCCAGACATTTCCGGGGTGGTTTGCTATTTCATCAGCCACAGCGTTAAGGTCAATCGGAGCATTGCTGTCATTGAACAGACCATGTGATCCTCTGCGCTCTGCACCGGGTCGCTTTGCCATATAGTCAACAAAGTTTTTGCGGTTCCCGATCACATCAGCGTGACGTTCTATGATCGTAGAGATCAGCTCCGAGGCATTCTCGGCAGACGGTTTTGCGGAGTAGTCCTCATATTCGAGATAGGTCTTAGCTATGGGGAACTCTTTCAACAGTTCGTTTATGAGCTGCGTCTGATTTGCAGTCACCGCAGTATTGCTCTGCGACCGCTTTTCTACGGATTCACGAGTGGCGATATATTTTGTGTAGTTAGCTCGCCGGGCTTTTGATTTTTTGGTGCCGCTTCTGATGAAGCGGCTGGTTACTATTATCTGTGATGTTGGCATATTTTTTACTCCTTATGATTTTTGTTTCTTTTTTGTCTTGCTTTTTCTAAAAAAATAAGGTACAATATATATGTTAATCTAATAGAACTATGTGATAACAATGATCTGGTTTTGAAAGGGATTCTTCACCCAAAGGGAGGGATGTTGATATGACAGTACTGACAAAACAAGAGGAAGGTACTTTATTATTGTTATTTAATCGAAATGGATATGTGCTTGATTTTTCAACTAATGAATTTGATGTTTTTACTGCTGACAGTATAGGCGAAGCTTTATGCGCAAAATACGGACTATCTAAAGGAAGATCTCTAGTTGCGTATCTACAGACTGCTTCTGATGTTAATAGGACAAAACTTCTAGTAAACTTGTTTCATTATTATGAAGAAAATATGGAATATGAATACAACAAAGAATATGTGAGCGATGAACCCTATATGTGTTCTGTATCCAGATATAATGATAGATATGCGAAACAGTATATCAAGTGCAAATCTATCATTGATAGGTTAGAAGGAGGCAATACACTTGTATCTAAAAATGCTGATGAATTAAAAAATAAATTCTCATGTAAATACTTAAATCTCCAAATAGACCTAATGGTTTCTATGCAAACATCAAATCCTACAAATGCTATCGGTATGGCCAAAGAATTAATTGAGAGTTGCTGTAAGACCATACTAGATGAGTTGGGAATTGCTTGGAGTAAGACGGATGATGTTCCTCAATTAACGACCAAGGTATTGACAGCGTTAAATCTGTTACCATCAGGTGTTCAAGAAACAGATCCGGGTGCTGAAGCAATAAAAGCGGTATTAGGTAACTTAAGGGCTATACCTTCAAAACTTGCTGAAATAAGAAATCATTTTGGAAGTGGTCATGGAAAAAGCGCATCATTTATAGGATTGGAAGAACGCCATGCTAAGCTAGCAGTTGGAAGTAGCATTACTTTTGTAGATTTCGTTTGGAACACTTTTGAAAAGCAAAAGGGCAATGTATAAATGTTTTGTCAAGTCAGTTTTATAATAATGAAGTACAGTTAGCCCCAAAAACGTAATTAAGAGTTTTTATTTGTTTAAATTGATAACCCATAACTCGAAATAGTATAAGCAGATATATCTTTCTTAATTATTCAAGAATACATTTTAAAATAGTCCATTAATAACCATATATAAAATAAATAGTTGAGAAAATATATTACGTATTATGATAGGAAAACCGCCACGCTCCAAACGGAGCACAGCTCCCATTATTCCTCTCTCCGCTGTTCCCTCACAGCACTCTCAAAATTAATGATCCCGTTTATCCTTCTTACCTCATCAGTCACATTCGAGCGCAATTTAAAGAGCGCTGTGTCATCAAGATCATTGATCGCAGCAAGCAGATGCGTCTGCACACCAACTTCAACAGCCAGCTTGAATATCGCACGCGCAAGCCTTTGTTCGGAGCCCTTGACTATTCCGTCGGTGATCGTTCCGATCTGCGGTGCAAGGTAATCAATAAGCTCCGGCTTGTTTTGCAAAAGATATCCGCAGTAGAAGCGGATCGCTTTCTCAATGAACTCAGTTTTGGTAGAGCAGTTGTCGCCCTTGTAAAGACAATCTATTGTTTTCATAGTCTCCGGGTAGATATAAATCGTGAACTTTATTTTCGGAGCGCTGACGGCAGGCTCATCCTTCGCAGAATCGCCTTTAGCGGTCATTTTCTTAACTTTTGACATCGGCAAATTCCTCCTTTTTCGATTTTGACGTTAATCCTTGAGAGCCCCAAGCCCTCGCAAATGCGGTCGGCTTTGCCGGCCGCTGTGACTTTTGCGCCGTTTTGACGGCGCAATTTAACCTGCACAACAGAAATTACCCTCCATCCCTGCCCATTTAGGCTTCAAACCGCAGCTTCCAAACTCTGCGACAAACGCCCACAAATGGCTTTGCTGCCCGGGGGGTATCGTTTCCCGACCTCCGCTCTGAAAGCGGCACACGGGGCGCACACGTTCGTTACACGCCGTCCTGCTGTTCAGGTTTATCTTTGCCAGCGGCTGACCTCCGCTGACGGGGTTCCTGACTGGCAGCAAGCATCTCAATATAGTCTCTCACATTCTGCGGTACGATCTTGCCGTAGAGCTGCTCAATATTAAACAACATTGAAATTGCTTCTTTGCGAACTTCGCAAAAGCATATATTCGACTTTTGCTCGTTCTCAAAGTGCAATTTCTAATGTCGTTTACTATATATACTTTTCAAGTTCTGCTGTCAGCGTAGAATTTTTCTGCTCAAGGTACATCTCAATAGCCGAGAGCCTGCCCTCGTCTATCGGTACGCTTATTGTTTTTCTCATGACTCACCTCTGCTTTCCGACTCGCTGTCTGAACTGCTGTCCTCAGAAGAGCTGCTGCTGTCGATAGCATCCTGCACCTCGGGCGGATAAATGATGCCCTCATAGGTACACCACTTCGTCCAGGAGCCGTCAGCAACAGCCTGCCTGGTCACATATCCTACGACCTCATCGCAGAAGATGACCTCGCCGTTTCCAATATATATCCCGTGCTTCGTACCGTCGAACAGACCAATGCCCGGCACATCAGGCATCGAATCTATTTCTCCCTGCTCGGTGTAGGTCAGCGTGGTGACCGCATCACCGAAGAGCTTTTGAGCCGTGTCATAGTTGAGATAGCCGATCATTAGTCCGGCATTATCACAGTACCTTATCCTGTCCTCATCATTTTTCTGACCGATGAAGCCTGCCTTGTAACCCCAGCCCGACTCGTAAGCGTTGAAGCCCCAAGCCGCAAGGTCGGCAGCATTCTTGGTCGATGTGTCGGAGAACATATACGGATTGACCGTTGTGTTCATGATATAGGTGTAGTTGTGAAGGTACTGCTCATAGGGTATCTCAAGGTGATAGGTCTGGTTGATGCTGTTTATCAGAGTGGCATCATCTGGTGCTGCCTTGAACAGATTTGCAAAAGCGTTGGCATCGAAGTTCTCCACGTTCTCGAAGTAGGTGAGGTAGATGACCTCCGCTTTGATCGTCTGCTTTGCAACATCGCAGTCTGCCATTGCGGTCTCTATCGCCTGACCTGTCGTTTTGATTGCGTTGAGCTTTGCCGCTTGCTCGCTGTCAAGGCTCGCCATAAAGTTTTGCTCGGTAAACATCGAGCGGTCCATCGAATCAAGATCGGGCTTTGATGAACCCATACCTGTCATCACAACCACAGGCAGGCAGAGCAGAAAAATAAAGCCGACCGAGATGCTCAGTACCAGAATGATGATCTTCTTCTCGACCTGCCTGTCCGAGACAAAAGAGGCAAGCAGCTTCAAAAGTTTTGCTTTCATCCTGCCACCTCGACCTTCCTTACCTCGAACTCTGTGAACTCATCACAGTTCCTCATGTCCTCTGCGTGCTTGGCTTCGTAGGCAGCCAGCTCAGTAAAAAAGAGGATGGGCTCGCCGTTGCGGCGTACCCAATCCTCAAAGACGTGCGCTGCATTTTGCGTGTAGCGCGTTTTCCATATCCCGTACTTCGTCAATCTATCACCTCCAATCATCTGCCGCCCGCCGTACCGAACAGCGCCGCCTTGTATGCCGGTGCCGTCACCTGCAAAAGATACCGCTCGTTGCCGCAGCGGTAGAAGCAGGTGCCTCGTTCCGAGAACCTGAACAGATCATACTCGGCAGTTTCCAGCTGCAGCGTGTCGATATACTGCCCTGCCGTGACGTTGCCGGGATAGAACAGGAACTGATGTGTCGGTATCGAAAACAGCGGCTTTGTGAACTCCTTGATCTCTGGGAGCAGGAAGTTCTCGATGTTCTGCGATGCCAGAATGAATGCCGATTCTTTCTTTCGCACACGCTTCATACCGTTGCGGATATATTCTATCGCTGTCAGGTTTCCGAGGAACAGATACAGCTCATCTACGGCAGCAACCGTGTTGCCTTTGCCGAGGAGCTGGTTCGACATATACGACAGGATATTGAACAGCAGAGTGTCCTTCAGCTTCTTGTTGGTGTCCATAAGCCCCTTTACTCCGAAACAGATAAACTCGCCGTCCCGGATATTTGTGTGTCCGTTGAAATACTTTGACTCCGCACCTTTGCACATACTGTGCAGTCCGAGGCAGATGTTCTGTAATATTTCCTCGGTGTAGAGGTGCTTCTTTGTGCTGTCAAAGGCCATGAATTCCTTTTCCACAAGGTCATAGAAATCACTCATCGTCGGGTAGTCCTCGTCTATCAGTGTGTCAAAGTCAGTTGTATCGTCTATGCCATATCTGGCGTAAAGCTTTAACAGCATGATCTCTATGGTGTCTATCTCTGCATCGGTGAAGTCCTTGTAGGCTCTGAAAAAATCTTTGAGGTAGCTGACGTGCTGGCTCAGTCTGGACACCTGCCTGAACGTATCGGGAACAGCTTCGTCACCCGAGCGCTCACCGTCAGACCAGGCTTTCGGCTCCAACGGGTTTATCATATACTCTCCCGACATCATATCGATATACGTTCCGCCGAGGTTTTCACAGAGCTCCCTGTATTCCTGCTCGGGATCGAGACACAGTATGCTCTTGCCTGCCTCACGGAGATTGCACAGCAGAAGCTTCATCAAATATGATTTGCCCTGTCCGCTGTTGCCGAGTATGAGGGCATTGCTGTTTGTCTTGTCATCGGTACGCTTGTCAAAGTCTACAAGCACATTGCTGCCGTACTTATCTCTGCCGAGGTAGAAGCCGTGTTCATCGGTCTTACCGCTGTAGTTCAGCGGATACAGATTTGCGACAGAGCTTGCAGGCAGTACTCTTTCATACTGCGTTCCGAAACAGTTCGCACCCGCAGGCATTGAGGAAAGAAAGCCCTCTTTCTGCCGGAGTATCAGCCTGTCGATGCTGATCTTGGCTCTTGTCAGCTCCACAAGAATGTCCTCCTGAAGCTCCCGGAGCTTGTCCTGACTGCCGGCACGGAGTTCAATAAACACAGCACAATGCAGCAGAGGCTCTTTATTGCGGCGGAGCTCCGATATTAATTCTACAACATCAGATATATTGTTCTGCGCCTTGATGCTCTCATTAACATCGTTGACGGTGGACATCATATGGTTCTTACGCATAGCTGCCTGCACGATTTTTCTCTGTTCTGAACTGTCAACAAGGCGGTTGTATATCCTCAAAGTCACGCCGTTGCGGTCTGCAAGATGCGCGAGCAAAGCTCCTTCCTCTGTGGTCGGTGGGTACTCCGTTACCGCCCAGCAGGATTTGTAGAAGTTTCCGCACACATAGTATTCAGGATAGAACCTGATGATGCCCGGTACAGCTCTGTCGAAATAACCCTTTGTTTCAATGATTTCCTGCTGTTCCTCCGACATTTTCTTTTTCGCTTTATCCCTCATCAGCTTTCACCTCCATATCAAATTCAGTTTCTCCCTCAATATCGGGGATCTCATCGCCGGCTATAGAGCTGCCGAAGTACAGCGCAAGCATACGCTTTATCTCCGGCTTGGACATTCGCCTTGCAGCGAAACCGTGATCTGCGAGAGTTTTTTCAACTCGGTTCACGGCATTGAATATCTGCTCCGGCTTTTCGCGTTTGAAACGAACCGCAAACATAAACTGCCGGGCGGAGGACATTTCAAGCTGTATCTCATCAAGAAAGCTGTAGTCTGCCTCCAGCAGCTTGCGGACAGATTCGTTCTGCTCGGCTTGAAGTCTGCGCTTGATATATGCCTTGTTGTCATCAAAGCGCTCGGCGCTGTCGGTTGCAATGAGTTCGAGCTCGGGGATAACAGAAAGCGCCGTCATCAGACTGTGTATCTTGATCTCCACATTAGCTGCAGACAGCACGGAGATATTGGTCGGCTCTACTGCGAACAGAACAAGCTCGGCCTTATCGGTTTTTACCCCGTAACGAGTAAAGCGTTCAAGCCCGACAAGAGCCTGAACGCTGTTTTTCTTTTTCGCCATATTGGTATTTCTTCACTCCTTTTTCCATCGGTACTCCTGCTGTGAGGTCAGGAAGAACCGCATGGCGTTTATGATATAGTCTATGACTGATGCCTCACCGAGCCGCAGGCTCAGAAAGGCATAGCACAATGTCGCAGCGGCAGGCAGGATGTTCCAGAGGTTAACGAACACGAACACCGAAACAATGATGCCCCCGCAGATCACAATAAAATCCCGAACGCTCCAGAACCACAGCTTTACTGAGGCTCTGAGGTTTTCGGGGTAGATATAGGTTTTCAAATTTATTCCTCCTAAAATAGTAAAAAAGACCCCAAGAGCAAACTCTCAGGGTCTATGGTGAGGTGTGGAGGATTTGAACCTCCTATGGCACCATTATATTACAGCTTTAATAAAATCACTAGCAAGACACTTTATAGAATCACCTCAAGAGTGCCAATTAACCTTACCCTACTTAATGCTTTAGAACTCATATTTATCCCTCCATTAAATATCTTGCTTATATCAAATAAACCAGCAACACCTATAATCAAGGATATGATTTCTATTGGTATACCAATGACTGCTATTAATAATAGCGATATTAAAACTGTAACTATCATTTCACTATATTTATTATACCACTTTTCAAAACATTTTGCAATAGATAAAGTATTAATATAACGGCAGACTAATTACTTAGCAACTTTTAGCAAGCCTGCGATCTTCGAGCCCATATTCACTGTATATCCCACGCTCATCATGTTCACACGCATACTCGTGTCCAAACCGTACATCTGAGCCACTCTCGGAACCTCCGTAGCCGAAAGACACAGACCTATTGCCAAAAGAGCGTGTTGTGTGTAGGTCAGCAAACCGAGGTAGAGTATGGTCGTTTGCAGGAAAACTGTAAGGCAGGTCGCTGTCACCTGTCTGCACCAGCCGTAGAAGCCGTCAGTGAACCCTCTCGGAACACCGAACATATACAGACTTCCCACAGCTATCTGACACAGCAGTATGCCGCCTCTCTTGATGTTGGCAAACACTACTTTGACCGTACAGTACCCGAATAGGATAATAAAGAACAGATTCAGAAGTGATACCGTCATTCCGATCTCGGCTATAACTCCGAGCGCCGTGTCTCCGACTGACGCTGTCGTGCTGCCTACAAAACTGCCCATTAGTTCAAGTGCGAAACTTCCTTGAAGTGCCGCACACGTTACATACAATGTTTGCGGGACCACCGTTATGAGGCTTGCCGCCATGAACCCCTTGAGAATGTTTATCGAAGTGTTCTTTATATTCGCGCTGCCGTTTTCATAAGCTACCGCGCAGTCAAAGACTGCAACAATAAGGCCGCACACAAACAATATCCAGCCCATTGATCTGAACAGCGCAATGAACGCCTGCACCCAGGGAAGCCTGAAAATATCGTTTGTGGAGCTGTTGATGAACTCGAACAGACCGGCGATAGCTTCATAGATCGTGTTGAAAAGCCACTCGAACATTTCGTCCCATATAGCCGAGGTCACCGCACTTGCTGCGGCTCCGATGGTGTGATCCCACACCCAGCCGATGCCGTCACCAATGGCACCGATAACATCACCTATCCATTCAAACATACTTCCTCACCCCCTCTATATCCTTAAGGCTGTAAAGATTCTGTGCAGGTTCACCGCGCTTAATAAACTGTTTCTGCCGCCTGATGAACCCGTCCTTTTCAAGCTCTTTAAGTGCCCTGTATACCGTTCGGGTAGAAATATTAAGGTCAAGTGCTATAGTCATTACCGTCGGCCAGCACTGACCTTTCCTGTTTGCCCTGTCACACAGATAGCAGTATACCGTTCTTGCCCTGTGTGAAACATTGCTGTAATAGATCCTTTTGTCTACTATCAATATATCAATCCCCCAATATTACTTTTACTGATTTGCCGTTTTTCATCCGTGCCATAAAGCTCTCATCGGTATATACCGGTTCAGGCTCCGGCTCGGGATCCGGCTCTTTTTTCGCATTTCCTGCCGGCGGGTATTTCTTTCCCACCGCCTCCATCAGTCCGTCGCGGCTTGCATAAGACACCTTTCTTGCCGCCTTATCTTCAAGCACATACGGCTCACCGAAGGTTATGCCCCACTTGAAATACAACTTTAGCTTTGAGATCATCGGATGCGTCCCGGTTTTCATAACAATGAACTGTCCTTTCGGCATCGACTTTAATTCATCGACTGTCATCAGCGGTCTGCCGATCATCTGTATCGAGCGGGAGGATTCCTTGCCCTGGGATACAGAGCCTGTCTGAACAGTCTGCTCACCGAGAGCCTTGCTCAATACTTCTGCCGATTGTGAGTTCGGAGCAAACCCGCCGAAAACGGTGAGCTGCGTGTTATCGGTTATGATCTCCTGACCTTCCTTGCCGTACTTCTGCTCAAGCTGTGCGAAGCTCTGTATTATTGCAACAATAGATATTTTTCTTGAACGGCCTGCGGAGAACATCGCCTCCAGACCGTCGATCTTCGGGAAGGTTCCCAGCTCGTCACAGTAGAACATCACACGGTTGTTGAGCGTACCGCCGTTCTCATCGGCTATGGTGAGTATCTCACGGTAGAGCTGCTGTATCAGAAGCGATACCATGAAGTATTTGCTTTGATCTTCCTCCGGCAGTATCACAAATATAGCCGACTTTTCATTGCAGAACTTTTCCGCATCTATCGCCGTACCGAAACACAGTATCTGCTCCATTTCGCTGTCCAGAAAGCTGTTGAGCCTTGACAGCGCCGTACTCATAACAGACAGCATCGCCTGATCTGCCGAGTTGAGTGCTGCACCCGCAAGCCACTTGGCTTTGTGTTCGCTTGGGAGCTTCTCCATAAGCGTTGTAAAATACATCTTCGGCTTGTCCTTCTCGTTCTTCGGAGGCGGTTTTGCTATCAGATCCTGAATGAGCTTGAACACCGATACGATGTGCCGCTCGTTCTTTTCTCCGAACTCTGCCAGCAGAAGAATAATACTGCTTAACAGTCCTTCCGCTGCATCGTAGAAGAATGCGTTCTGCCCGTAGGCCGCACCGTCACCGCCGCCGATATTTATTATCGTTTTGGCTGTGATCTTGGCGTACTTTTCCGCTTTCGCTTTAGCGGACAGATTGTGTTTATCGGCAAGATAGATGTCCATATACTTGTTGACCAGGTGCAGGATGTTGTTTTCATCAGATCTGGTCGGATTTCGCAGGTCAAGAACAGATACGCTGTATCCGTAGCAGTCCTTTGCGATCCTGCCGTAGTTCCTTGCTACATCGCCCTTTGTATCGGTCGAGAGAAAACTCATTCCCGATGCACAGGCAAACTCAATATTCGGATACAGAAAGTATGCGGTCTTACCCACACCGGCTGCACCTATCATCAGGGTGTGAACATCTCCGGTATCAATAAGTGCCGTTGTGTGCCTGCCGCCTCTGCATCCTACTATCGTTCCCTGAACAAGCGGCAGGTTTTTGCCCTGCCGCCAGTCATCGGGAGCGAAAGGCGAAGAGACGAAAGTCCTTGCTGTCTCCGACCTGGTCGCCCACCTCGCCGTTCCGTGCTGACCGTCACCGATCCGCTTTGATTTTATGCCGTTGATGCTTCTGTTATCAAAAATACTGACCATGATAAACAAGGCAACGAATCCTATTGCCATCAGGCTGATAATGAGTATCTGTTTTTCATTCAATCCTTCGCCCCCTATACTTAGTTTGGTTATCTGACATCATATTCTTCTTTTCGCTATATATTAAATATATATATGGGTACTTCTGTGTGACACAGTGACGCATAAGGTATGACAGCCGCTATGCCAAGCGCAATGATCTTGCCGCAGCGTTTGGCTTGTCACCCATAGCCCATATCCATCGAAAAGTCCATATCCTCATCCTCGCTCTGCTCCGGTTCCTGCACCGGTGTATCATAGTCCTCCTGCACGGACACTCTCACGGCACAGTCAGCCAGTTCAAAGAGCTTTTTGGCTGTCGCCATGCTCTGCTCATACGTCCTTGCATACTGTCTTAGATCACGCAATACCTCGCTGTATTTGGCTTTCATATCGCTTACTTTGGACTGATAGTGACCCTTGTCGGTGTATGCCCGGTACTGCTTTATGAGCTTGTTCTGTAAATTCTGAAAGGCTTTTGGCTCGTCCTTGACGCGCATAAAGAAAGCCGAGCCTGCAAGTGCATACCCGGCAATATACTGTGACTGCCCCATACTTAATGCAGTCCGCAGTTGTTCTGAGAGCCTGTCGGGACGGCATTTCTGAAACTGAAGCTGTGTGACCCTGTCATAATACAGAGCCTTTCTCCTGTGCTTTTCTGCGGGTATCGCAGGCTGACCGTTCAAGGCTTTCAGATCCTCGTTCCAGTCCTTGTAAGTCGGGTATAGTCTTATGATATTCGCAAAGCCCCTCTCCTTGAGGATATCCTCCAGCCTTTCTGCTCCGTCTATGCCGCCCTCATCATCATCGGTACACAGCACGACCTGCAAAATATTGTCGTGGGTCTCGAGAGCGTGCAGGGCGGCGTTTTCATACACACCGTTCATGGCAATATATGAGTGCTGCTGCCAGTCCTCCGGGTGGAGGGAGATATATGACAGCATATCTATCGGAGCCTCGAACACATATAGCCGAGGTGATGTTCCGAAATGTGAGAAGCTGTACCTTGTATCCGAACCCTCGCAGGTCAGCTTTACGGTCTTGCCCATTGTTGATGTCGAGCGCTTTGATGCCTGTCTTGGAGTACCGTTTTCATCGACACCGACAAACACGGCATTATGGTACTTTGCATCCTCAAACAGCGTGCCTGCCTTTGCAAAGTGCGTTATGACATCCGCTCGTATAAACCTCTGCTTTATGAGGTATGCGAATACTCTGTGCATCGTCTTGTTCTTTTCAGGGAGCCGGAACTCCTTCTTTTCCTCTTTCGGAATGTCAGCCGCCTGCCTGATTGGAAGCGGAGACACACTCGTTCCGAGGAGAGTCTCCACCGCCTGCGGAAAGGTCATGCCGTAGAAATCCTGCATGAATTTGATCGCACCGCCGCCCACCTGACGCTTGTGGTCAAACCACTGGCTGCCGTGTATCATTATGCTGTCGTGGCGGCCAGCACCGTCCGAATAGATCAGCTTTGATGAACTGCCCGCACGTTCCAGCTTTTCGCCTTTCATACGCAAAAACTGTTCAAGGTCAACGGTATTTGCGAGCATTTTCTGCTCATCGGTAAATGGGATATATGGCATCCGATCACCTCACATTTCCTGAATAGGGCTCTCGTCCTGTTCGGGTTCGCTCACATCGTGCTTTACTCTATCTGCTTCCTCTGCGAGTTTCGCGTCATTGAAGCGGTCAAGTGTACCGACAAGATATCCCGTTATTCTGCGTATGCGCTCAAAGGGTGGGGGATCATCATACATCTCGATATCCACATAGTCACCCTCGGGCTTCAGCACTATCCTTGTGATCCTTTCATTTGGATGATTTTGCTTGACATACTTTGCGTATGCCTGTTTTTCTTCCTCGGTGAACACTTCACCGATAACGTCTACTTTCATAGGTCCTCCTAAACTGATATTTTTTCACGGAACGATGTCATCAGCTTTGTGAATGTCTGACGCTCCATCATATCCGTACTCAGAAACTGCCCCGATACCACAGTCAGCTTGTTATCCGACAGCACTGCGTAGGTTTCGGCATAGCCGAACTGCGATGCCGTGCCGTCTGTTTTTTGTATCGAGCCGTACTGCTGATATTTGGCCTTTGCCACCACGGTGTTGATCATCCGGTAGTTGGAGACAAAGTCATTCTTTGTAACGCCCGCCATTGTGCCGACCGTCTGCCTGTAGCTGTATTCTCCGACAGTCTCGGCAATATATCCGAGATCGCAGTCAAAGCTGCATTTTGAGATGTCGATGCACATAACATCGAGCTTTCCGGCACCGTTGTCGCCCTTGAGGGTGATCTTCTGCAGGCCGTTAGCTTCCTTGACAGAACTTTCAAAGCCACTTTTCTTCATCACCTCGGTCACGAGCTTTGATGAGTCCTCAAAGCTGATGGGGGAGTCGTAGAACTCGGCAAGAAAGGTGTTCTCTGCAAGCTGCTTCTTTTCTTCATCGGTGATGCCGGGTTTGGTGACCTCCGGTTCGCTGCTGTCATCTGTCATCGTGGTCATCATCGGAACAGTTGCTACTGTGGTGGTAGTAGTTTCGGTTGTTGTCACCGCCGCCTGCGGAGGCGTGATCGTTCCGCAGGCTGTAAGTGAGGCAATAAAAAGGGCGGCAACTGCCGCCATGATACGTTTCATCATTTTGATTCACTCCTGTCTTGTTTAGTTTATTATCGACCAGATATACAACGGCGCGGTTAATGAGAACACCAGGCCGCCGAAGATCAGAGCAATGGGTCCCCATTTCATTCGTTCACCGCCATTATGGTAATCGATATATGCCGTGGCGATCTTTACAAACAGCAGTACTGCCAGGATCACGTCAATGGCCGGGAATACAACATTGTTGACCACCTGCTGTATCTGACTCTTTGCCGTACCCCAGGTCGAGGTTATCGCTCCTGCCACGTCTGCGCTTGCTGTGATCGTCAGCATAGAAGCAGTTATTACCCCAACTGCGAGAGATGCGAGGAACTTTTTCTTTTTCAACATATCACGTCCTTCCTAAATAATTAAAAGGTGCCAGTCGAAGTCACGAAAGGCACCTGCGTCTCTGAAATACAAGATCGCCCCCAAAAGGGCAGCCGCAGCGAGAACTGCGGCTGTGATGAATATTTTTCTGCGCATATTACTTTTCCTTTTTGCGGATCGCAACGAGCAGAATTGCTCCTATTGCAAGAGCTGCAAGAGCACACGCCATACCGCTGTCGCTTCTCTCGGCTCCGGTCTTGGGAGGAGTAGAAGGAGGTGTAGTCGGAGTATGCTCATCGTACATTACTACCTCGGTAACATTATCCTTTTCATCAACTGTGAACTTGACATCGTTTGCGATCTCATAACCATCCGGAGCAGTGATCTCACAGAGCGTATAGGTCTTGCCTGCGATGAGCTTTCCTTCGATGAAATACGGCTCATTGGTGCTTACCCATTCTTCTACGATATTTCCGTTTTCGTCAATGATCTGAAGCTTTGCTCCGGGAAGCTCGCTCTGTGTGGTGATGTCCTTCTTGGATACACGCACCTTTGTGGTGTCATCCCTCATTTTAACAACATCAACCTCGCCCGTCTCCGATACCGTGAACTCGATATCAGCAGCTACAACATATCCGTTGGGAGCAGATTCTTCGTGCAGAGTGTACTTATCGCCTGCTTTCAGCTTGCCTGTGATCTCGTATGCCTTGTCAGTCGAAGTCCATTCTTCAACGATGTTTCCGTCCTTGTCGAACAGCTTCATCTTGGCACCCTCGATCTCCTTGTCGCCGGAGATATCGGTCTTGGTGATAGATACCTTTGTGGTATCATCGACCATTACTATTGTTGGATTTCCTGCTTCGTCTGTGGCGGTTGCTTCAACGCCGTTGACTGTGACCTTGCCGTATTCATCAACACTGAATGCTATTTCCGTTGCAATGACATATCCGGTGGGAGCGGCAGTTTCCTCGAGAGTGTAATCTCCTGCCTTGAGCTTGGTGACAGTATGCTTTTTCTTCGCTGATACCCACTCATCAACGATATTTCCGTCCTTGTCGGTGAGCTGCATTTTGGCACCGGGAAGTTCCTTGCCGTAAACGTCCTGCTTGGACACATCTACATCAATAGACTCATTTTCAGCCTTGATCTCGATGATCTGCTTGTCCTTGCTGATCGTCACATCGTGCTTCTTGTCGGACAGCTTGTAGCCGTCGGGTGCCTTGATCTCCCTGACAACATAGCTGCCATATACAATGCCGTCAAAGCTGAAATTGCCCTTATCATCGGAAATTGCTGTCATCAGCGCATTCGCTTCTGTGAACTCTGTTTCATCAGCCTTGAACAGACCGAACAGAGCGTTTTCAAGAGGCTCGTCGGAAGGATCGACCTTCTTGCCCCTCACGCTTCCACGCTTGAGCTCATTTTCAAACACGCCGCAGTCGATCTCAACGGTCTTGATCTCCTGTCCTGCGTAGCTGTAGTTTATGAGATACTTTTCACCGTTAAGCACATAATGCTCATCAGTGGCGATCTCCTGAACATAGTATTTGCCGAAGGGAATCTTTCTGTCGAATGTTGCAGTCATATCTTCCGAAAGTGCAAGCTCGGATACAAGATAGTCCTTCGGAACGATATTTCCGTCAGCCGTCCTGATCTCCTCGTCTGTGAACAGACCGAAGCGAACAGCCTTGTACTCGTCCTTGCCGCCGATACCGAACAGCTCGTCATGCTCCATATACTTTTTCAGCGTTATGGTTACACTCTGATACTCGTTGCGGAATTTGGTTCTGGCATCATCGGTAACAGCTACTTCCTGTCCTGCATAGGTGAGTTCTACGGTCTTTTTCTTGCTGTTCAGCACATAGCCATAGGGAGCCTTAGTTTCCTGTACCGTGTACTTGCCAAGATACAGAGGCTCTGTGGCCGCAGTACCGTCCTCGCCCGTGGTGATAACAGCCGCAAGGTCGCCCTTGCCAAGTCGCTTTGTGCCGTCGGGTGTGAATATATCCTCTGCGGCTCTTACTTCAAATTCAGCGCCGGAAAGGGGCATTGTCTTGAAGGTGCTGTCAGTAGTATATCCTTCGGGAGCAGTTTCAAAATCGAAGAACATCTCTCCGATCTTTTCAACGGTTATCGTACCCTTCTGAGGAGTATCCTTCTTGGTGAGCAGTATGACATTTACAGCGTTCTCGATAGTGGAATTTGCTCTTGTTACCTTGAAAGACACGGGAGTGCTGTCAAGCACATATCCCTCGGGAGCCTGCACTTCGACCAGAGTATATTTTCCATAGCCGAGAGTTGAAGGTGTCATAACGATACCATCAGCATTGGTATAGAACGTGCTGTACTCCTTGCCGTCAACAGTCATTATGACCTGTGTCTTGTCTGCGCGGTAGATCTCAAAGCCTGCGCCGCTGAGAGCGACAGCCTTTCCGGTCTCCGCATCAACCTTTGTTACCTTTACGAATGCCTGATAGGGAGCATTGTTGATGACAAACTCATATGTCTTTTCGTTCTCGGTGACCTCTACCTCGAAATCAGCGGCGTACTCCGCATCATTCACAGTCTTGGTCTGATGAACGATATACGTTCCGTAGGGCAGCTCGACTGTCTTATCATAGCCGTTTTTGTCGGTGATCAGATAGTCACGCTCATCCTCGGGAGCTTCATCGTAACTGTTGTAGGCTTTAGAATATACCTGGAACTCTGCACCTTCCTCGAAGTTCTCAACTGCATTTGCATCCTCATCGGAGTGCTTGATTATCGAGATATATCCCTTCTTGATGTTGTTGTCAAAGGTCTTTTTCACGGTCTCGTCTACGGTCAAAGTCGCAGTCTGATTTGCGGGAACAACATATTTGATAGGCACATTTTTCTCGCTGATAGTGTACTCTATCGGCTTATCATTCACATCATAAACAGGCAACTCCTTGAACTCCGCGATACCCTTTTTATTGGTAACGGCGGTGTAGGTCTTGCCGTTTCCGGTCACCTCAAAGGTGCGGTCACCGATCACGCCGTCCTCAGCCTGTTTGTTGATAAGGATAGAGCCCTTCTTGCTTTCGTTTTTGAAAGTCTTTTCGGTTGTTGCATCAGCAATCAGAGTGGTTTTCTGATCTGCGGGGACAACATATCTGATAGGAACATCCTTCTCTGATATGGTGTACTCGATAGCCTTATCGTCCTTATCATACACCGGCAGCTCTGAAAACTCTGCAATACCGTTCTTGTCGGTCTTGGTAGTATAGCTGTTGCCGTTTCCGGTAACAGTGAAAGTTCTGCCGCCGTTCTGTCCATCGTCCGACTGCTTGTTGATCTTGATGCCGCCCTTTTTCAGATCGTTCTTGAAGGTCTTGGTGACTGTAGCATCCACCGTCAGAGTGGTTTTCTGATCTGCCGGAGTTACATAGCGCAGAGGAACATTCTTTTCACTGATGGTGTACTCGATAGGCTTGTTGTTTACATCGTACACGGGAAGCTCCTTGAACTCGGCAATGCCGTCCTTATTGGTCTTGGCGCTGTAGGTCTTGCCGTTTCCGGTAACCTTGAAAGTCCTGCCGCCGTTTTCGCCGTCCTCGGCCTGCTTGTTGATCTTGATGTTTCCGGTCTTGGGCTGGTTATCAAATTTAACTACAGACGCTCTGTTCACCGTAACTGTCGTTGTCTGCTCTGCAGGAACGATATATCTTAAAGGCACATCAGTCTCCATAACGGTGTAGGTTATGGGATTACCATCATTATCATACGCCTTTATATCGTTCAGCTCGGCATAGCCGTCTTTATCGGTCACAACGTTATACGTCTTGCCGCCGCCTGTGATCTTGAACTTCACGCCCTCGATCACATCATCCTCGGCCTCCTTGAAGATCTGGATAGAGGTGCTTGCCAGTTTGTTTACGAAGGTCTTGGTGACCGTTGCATCGACTGTCAAAGTGGTCTTTTGGTCTGCCGGAGCAGCATACTTTATTGGCACATCCTTTTCAGAAATCTTGTAGGTGATCTTGTTATTGTTGCTGTCACACACAGGCAGATCTCTGAACTCAGCTATACCTGTATTCGAGGTGTACCTGGTCCATGTCTTTCCGTTGCCAGTGACGGTAAACTTGCGGTTTCCGACATCGTTATCCTCTGCCTGCTTGTTGACCTTGATATGACCCTTTTGGAGCAAGTTATTAAAGGTCTTGGTAACTGTCAGGTCAGCCGTAAGCGTTGCGGTCTGATCTGCAGGAGCAGCATATCTGATCGGAACATCCTTTTCAGAAATGGTGTAGGTTATCTTCTTATCGTTGCTGTCGTACACAGGGATATTCTTCAGCTCGGCAATTCCGTTTTCATTGGTCTGCACAGTCCATGTTTTGCCGTTTCCGGTGACAGTAAAAGTTCTGCCGCCGATAATGCCGTCCTCGGACTGCTTATTGATCTTGATATTACCGGTTTTGCTGTTGTTTTTGAATGTCTTGGTGACCGTAGCATCAACAGTCAGCGTCGCGGTCTGATTTGCCGGAGTGACATAGCGGAGCGGAACATTCTGCTCACTTATGGTGTAAGTGATCTTCTTGTTATCCTTATCGTACACAGGCAGATCCTTGAACTCTGCTATACCGCTTGAATTGGTCTTTTCAGTATATGACTTGCCATTGCCCGTGACCTTGAATGTCCTGTCTCCGTTCTTTCCGTCATCAGACTGTTTGTTGATCTTGATGTTTCCGGTCTTGCTGTTGTTCTCGAACTTGGTGGTTACGGTGAAGTCCTTATCGCCGGATGTCAGATATACATTCTGAGCCTTCGGGGTTTCGTACCTCGTATCCACATTGATCTCGGAAACGGTGTACTTTATTGCCTTGCCGCTGATACGGTCATAGACAAACAAACCCGAAAAAGTCGCAGTTCCTGTGGAACTGGTCTTTACAGTTTTTGACTGCGATCTTCCGTCTTCCGTCCAGGCAACCTTAAACTCATGATCCTTCACCACCCCGTCATCGGCCTGCTTGTTGATCTTGATTGAACCTGTCAGCTCGGTCTCGACGGATGTTATCGTGCCGCCTGTCATCGGATATACCTTTGGATCAAGGTTATATCCCTTCGGAGCCTGAGTTTCCTTTACATAGTAGGTTCCTTCTTCAAGAGTAGTTGTTCCAACACCGCTTTTTCCAATAGTAATTGAGCCGACTTTTTTTGTGCAGGCTTTATCGGAGTATATGGTGTAGACTGCTTTTGATCCGTCAACAGACGATATACCAACTGCATTTCCGCTTTTATCTTTCTTTTCAATTTTGAATTCCAACTCACGGTTTGTAATTCTGAAAACATACATGTTCAGCGCTGTTGCTTTTTTACCGTCAGTTTTGTTGTTGATAACAACACCCTCGCTGCCGTTTGACTCAATTCTCCAGTGGGTACCACCGTCTCCCTTTCCGTCACCGACAGTAGCTGTGGTGATCTTGGAAGCAGGGACACCGATGCTCTTGAGATAGCTTACCACATCGGCTCTTGAATTGAACTCACCCATATATATCCATGCGTGGTCCTCGCCGTAGGGATTCTGAGCTACAACAACAGAACCCGGGGTTATGGTCGAGCGATCTGCTTTCTCCCAATAGGCATAGTCCTTTGTCGGGAGATTTGATTTCTCTATCTCGATATTATCAGTGATCCCGCTGTAGGTGATCTTCTTTGTACCTGTGCTTCCGAGCCAGCCGAAGGTGTCAGCGGGTACGGGATTGTTCTGACCGAATCCCGATGTCTTGTAGCCAAGGTTGGTCAGAGTCCACCAGACGAGACCTGAACAGTCGATACCCTGTGCTCTCGTCTGCGCCTCCGTTTTCAGAGTATACGGAGTAGAGTAGGGGTTGCCGCCCTTAGTGCCGTAAGTGTACTTGCATCCGAGCAGCTGCGCTGCCTGTGCAATTACCTTATCAGCTTTTGGGAACTCGATCTTTTCGGCATTTGCAGTGATCACGCCCGACATTGAACTGCCGAGCATAGTAAAAGCGCAGAGACCTGCCATGATCCCTGCGCCGATCCGCTTTATATACTTTTTACCTATCATTAGATCTCTCCTTTTTCACAATAAAATAGAGCCGAGGTTTTATGCCCCGACTCTGCGTCATTAACGATTATTCGATTGTAAATGTCCAGTCTCTGTGTTCGCCGTTCTCATCGTAATCGTACCAGATATATCTCTCGAACGGAGTCATATCCTTGTCGTTACCATCGAACATTCTCACGGAAGGAACCGTATTATCGAGGAACCTTCTTGCCTGCGTATCAAACACATACCAGGTGCCGTCCACTTTCACAACATTATGCGTGTGACCGTACCAGCCGTTCTCCGTTGTAAAGTTGTAGGCACATTCAAGCCCGATGCCCTTGCACACGAAGTAGGTCTCCATTGAGTAGTACACACATGAGCCCCAGCCGTTTTTTCTCATCCACTTGTATACTGCAGCAGCCTTTCCGTAGTCTGTACCGTCATGCTTCAGCCCCTTGCCGATCTTTTCATAATAGCTTGGAGGAGTATCAGAATACTTGAGGTTCAGAACCATAGTGTCAAGACAGGTTATATCAATTACATCACTTCCGATTCCCCATCCGTGACGCTCAATTATTTCTGCAAGTTCCTCATCATATTGTTCCTGACGGCTTTTGGTAGTGGTTTCTTTTGGCTTTGCAGTTGTAGTAGTGGTCGTTGTAGTCACTTTCGGCTTCTCCGACACACTCTGCTTTGGCTTTGCCGTGGTAGTAGTTGTTGTACTTCTCGCTGTAGTAGTCACCGCCGGCTTTGCGGCAGTTGTCTGCCTGCTTTCGGTCACGGTTTTCGGCATCTCTGTTTCGGTCACCCGTTCCGGCACTGTCTGGCTGGAAACTGTACTTTCCGTAACAGTTCTCGTTGTGGTACCGGTCTCCCGTTTGGTGGTCACAGATCTTCCGGTCGTGGTTTCTGATGTGCTTGTCTTTCCCGCTGTGGCATCAGTATTTTCAGCAGATATTTCAGTAGTAGTTAGTTCAGTCGTTTCGGATACAGAAGCTGCTGTGGTGGTCGTTACTGTTTCATGGCTGACCGCCGTGGTCACCGTTGCCGCTTTCTTGTCCGAGTTCCCGCAGCCGGTAAGCATAGCACAGAATAACAGGATCATTAATGCCTTTTTCATGCTATCGCCTCCCTTATCCTACACGATACTACAATACCGGCTGCCTTGTCAAGACTTTTTCGGAAACTTCTACCTTTTGGACTGTTTACACAGCTGAAAAACGGACACTTTACATATACATCTCGGCCATTACCGGTTCAGGTTCCTCGATCTCCTGCCCGGCAGACATTTCTTCACACGGTGCTATGATCACCTCCTGACCCATCTGAACTGCCTGCTCGAGTGCTGTCTTGTAAGCGGAAATGACGGTATTATTCATTTCCGCTCTTGCTTCCTTAGTGGTGGGGTGGAAGATATCGAAGTACTTCTTTTCTCCGTTCGGGCCGACACTCAGTCTTGAGGGAGGAGAAACGAACAGCCCCTTCTGTCCGTTGATTATCTTCAGTCCGTGAACGGCAAAGCCGTTGCCGAGATCAAGGTTTGCATACGCTTTTACGCTGCTGTTCGGATTGAGGTTGAGATTGTAGATCTTTGCTGTCATTTCAGTATCACTTTTCCTTTCATTATTCTGTCATTGTCAGTCCAATATCTTCAGACTGTTCTTCTGTCATTTCCTGTGTTTCGGTCAACATATCCGCAAGGCAGATCACAGACTGCGGGAACATCTTTGTATAGAGCTTGATCTGCTTGTCCGTCAGCGACGTGTGGTCTCTCTCGCCTTCTTCCGTCCAGCCGTCACCGGATATGAAGCAGGTGCCGTGGATAAGGGTCGAACCTATCTCCCTGTTGGGAGCAGAACCGTTCAGTAAAAACTCCTCATTGCACCAGCAGACTGCATCCCCTTTGGGTTCAAAATATACAGGCTCAAAATTGCCGCCGACTACGCTCTGCATTGCCCGGATCCCTTTTCCGATTATCTCAGCCGGATAAGGCGGACGGTCATTTTCAAGGACGAGTATCTTCATCATTTCGCTGTGATCGGTCTTGCTGATGTCAAAGCCCTCGAGCTTCTTGAAACCGAAGCTGTCAACGAAATAGAAGCCTCTGTCCTTGCCCTCGCAGACCTCGACCACATCGCTGACCGAGAGGGAATGCCCGCAGTATCCGGGCGGGTGGTCGGTATTGCAAAGCAGAAACACTCCCTCAAGGCTGTCGGCAAACACCTCACCGCCATAGACCTGATGATAGTTTTCAGCTTTGACACCGCCGTGAGTCATAGTTGATCCGAGGTTCATGAACTGGTTTTCAGCATTATCTTTAAGCTGAAAAACCCGGATCTTCATTTTCGGAGCTTCCAGTATTTCAAGGCGTTTGACTGCCCATTTCGGCAGCTTGGCTCTGTCGGCTATGCCAATGAAATCATCACGGTAAAGCTGTCCTCTGTCATTATCCGCCAGAAAGCGTCCGAACACCTTTGTTCCCAGCACATTCGGCTTGCAGCCGAAGCCTGTCTCGGCATAGAAATACTGGAATACCGGATTGCGGTACTGCATACCTAATCTGTCCGGCTTGACGATAAGAAGCCTGCCTTCATAGTCCTGGGGCTCCTTATGCTGCTCGCAGTGCTTTTCAGTAAGCAGTTCATTCATTTTCAGCACCTCATTTCCTCCTTGTATCCTGCTCTTTCGGGGCAGTCGATATTATCCTCGTCCTCGTCATCTTCCTCACCGAAGACCTCATCGCAGTACTCGCAGAGAGGGCAGTTATCGCAGTCCTCCTGCTCCTGACATACTTTGTCGATCTCTTCCTCGGAGATGCCGCAGTCACGGGGCTGATCGTTCTTTGTCTTTTCGTCATCGTCATCATAGACGATTGAAAGGATCACCTCGTCATCGTCCTTGCGGAGCATCACCTTTACGGGGAAGCCGTTCTCATTGAACAGCCCGGTGAATGTCTGCCTGCCGTTGCCGGTCATAACGCATCCCATTAAAACATCTCTGATCGTCATATAATTAACCTCCCATTGTTATTAAAATCATAGTCAAACATACTGAGCTGCCTGACCATGTTTCTTCTTTCACTTGTGTCATAATTAGAGATAAACACCTCGGGGAACTGACTGCCCCCTTCGTACCGCTGTGCAAGGTTGTTGATGCGGGATATCGCCTCTATATGGATACCCGGCTGATCCCACAGTTCCCGTATCTCCGGGCAGTCATTGTACGAGACCAGGAAAAAACCCTTTATAGAGGTCAATGCCCGCATCAGCCTGACATGGTCATCCCTTGTGAAACCAACGTCCTTGTAATAGCTTTCGGTATTGAAGTACGGCGGATCGCAGTAAAAAAAGCTGACGGGGCGGTCATACTGCCTTATCAGCTTTTCAAAGTCCTTGTTCTCTACGACCACCTTCTGAAGCCGTGCCGCCGCCTGATCTATCAGTGGAAAATCAGACCATATCGAATGGGGCTGACTGCCGAAGCTGTCAAGACCGCTGGCATAGCTGTATCTGATAAGCTGATAGAATTTGGCGGCTCTGTCATAGTCACGGAGCCGGGGCAGTATCTGCCTTTTGTGGAGCAGGGCGATATAGTCGAAGTCCTCACGGCTGTTGAGAACATACCGCAGCTTGTATTTGAGCTTGTTCGGGTTCTTTCTGACACACCGGTACAGATTTACAAGGTTTGAGTTGTAGTCGTTGTAGACCTCAAAATCATTCCCCGGCGGCTTGTGAAAGAACACCCAGCCTGCACCGCCGAAGGGTTCGATATATCGCTCATAGTAGGGTGGAAAACGTGCCAGCACCTCATCACGCAGGGCTTTCTTGCCGCCCACCCAGGACATAAAACTATTCATACTTTCCTTTCCGTGCCGAAATGCCGGAAAGAGAAAAGCCGTCCTGCCGACATCCGGCAAAACGACTTTAATACTTATTCGGGTTTACTATCTGCTGTGCATAGCGGATAATGCAGTCACGCTTGCCCCTTTCATCCTTGTGGGTCCTGACCGCTCTTTTGAGCATACTGTATCTGTCTCTTTCAAGCTGTGGTTTCATTATCTTCAGCATATCCCTGACACTATCCGCTTTCATTACCCTGTCGAGCAGATTCAGCCCGACATAGCTTTTTCTCACTTGGGCCTCAGCTCCTTATTCAGTCTTTCGATCTCTTTGGTCGTGAAATACCAGGCAGTTCCGAAGCCTCCAATCAAAAGACCTATAATTGTACCTACCACCATACCTATAAACAGCATTGTCATATCATTATTCCTCCCTCATATCGATTTCAGGTTCTTCGTCCATATCTTCCTCTGAACAGATATCCACATATTCACCGAGGATACAGAGAGCCTCATCATAGCTGCCGCAGCTGGTGATCCTATCACACATTTCCTTCGCTTCATCAGCCATACCGTTATGCTTCAATGTGTTAGATGCAATACCCATAAGGTTGAAGATATTGCCGTCAGCCCCTATCAGCGGACATTTCGGCTTTATCTTCTCCTGACTCTGTTCCTCAGTCACGAAGCCGCCAAGCCGGTTTGGAACATAGTCGGAAAGCCATTTGCCGCCGAACATTTCATGTGTCTGCAAGCGCCACATGGCGAGTTTGCCGATATCAAGCTCGGCATCGCTGAACGGGAACATGATACAGGTACAGTTATCGCTCTTGAATACAGAGATGTTCTCAAACTTAGTGCCGTTCAGAAGTATCCCTGCTTCGGTCAGCATATCGTTTATCCCGTCAAGCCATTCCTGCGGATCACCTCCGCAGCCCTGCAGGATCAGAGCTTCTTCGCTGTTCATAGTGCGGAGTTTGGATTCCTCGATATATTCGATACTCATTGCTTCATCTCCATTCCCATTTCTTCATCTTCCGACATAGTCTGCTCCGGGCTGTATTCTCTGAACTGATAAAGGGACATAGTTTCCCCGGTAAAGTTCGGTGAGGTATCTTCCGTAAACCTGATATATCCCTGCTCTCCAAGGTCGATAGGCTCTTTGGTGATCACGGAGCCGGAGTGGTTTACGGTCACTCTCTTTTCAATTGTGCTGAAATACTCATCATCACCGTGCCGCAGATGATAGCAGTACATACCTTTCGGGATATCCTCATCTGTAATGCGGGCGTTAGTGAACAGCGCAGGCTTGTTAAAGAGGTCGATAAGCTCGTAGTCATCGTCATACTCAATGCGAATATATCCTGTTTCCGATGCGTTGAGATACAGCCCGTAATCTTCTTCAAGCTGTACATCCATAACACTGGCGGCGAATTCAAGACTTTCTTTTCCGTACTCGGGGTAGTATTCCTCAACACGTTCACCGTCATAATATATCCGCCTTCCGCAGTTTGAGCCTATATCTTCATCTGCCCATTCGTGTTCGATCTTCACCGTCGGATACATCTGTGCCAGCTTTTCAATAACGGGGTGAGGAGCTGACCAGGCAGTAAGAAAGCGCAGACTGTTTCCGTTTTCGGAATAGTCTACGCCCTTTTCATACCCGTATGCGCCCCATTTTGTGCCTCTGTTGGCTATCGACCAATCGTACCAATTGTTTTCACCATACAGTTCCATTTCAGCCTTTCCAAGCGGTCCCCGATAAATGTTATCCGGCATCGGTATGATCTTTTCAAAATCCAGCGTACCTATGCCGTATTTATCATTTTTTACTGCTTCCATCAGCCTGCGGATATTCGATTCATCTCCGAAGAGCTTTATCCTGTTTGTTATATGATTAGGCATTTACTACCTCCGTTCCGTATTCTCTCATCAGCCGTGCTAGGATATATTGCTGTCCTCTGCCGGTCACCATTGTCTGCTGATATGTCTTGGGTTCGCCGTAAAGGTCGAACACGCTCTCCTTGACCTTGAAATATCCACGCTCTATAAATACCTGATAGGGAATGTTGCCTTCCATGAGGATACCTTTTGAGCGCAGCCACCTGAACAGTCTTGTCATGCCGATGCGGATACCGTGATCGGCACAGAGCTTTGCCATATCGTTCATATCAATTAAACTGACGGTATCAGACACATGGTCTGCGAACTTCACCTTCGGCTCGTCCCTGCGGATGCGGTCGTTGAGCTGGTTGATATACTCGAACTGTATCTTGAACAGATTCTTTGTAGGTTCATCAGCGAAGGGGAGATAAGTGTTCACAAACTTATCGGCATCGTTGACATAGCCGCCGGTCTTGCGGATGGTGGGAAGAACATCTGAGGTGACCCAACGCTTGATCCTTTTGGCAGTAGGCAGCTTGCTTGCAAGAACAAGGCTATAAAAACCCGATTCGTTAATTACTATAGTTTCCTGCCTTCTCCCCATATTGTCGATGACTCCCCATTTTAGGGAGTCATCCTCATCAACATGGCTTGCTAAAGCATTGTTCGGCTTTACATAGCCCAGCATTATTGCTACATCCTTTCCAACAAGCCACGGATTCCCGTCAATACAAACCGTTCTGACCGAGCCAAACTCTTCATTTACAAACGTCATAATCTCATTCATAATTTTTCCTCCTGTTTGATTTTTGTTTTATTAATTCTTCTGTTTCTAACACTTTCCTCAGTCATCTGCCCGTTAGGGAAGCAGCACAGGTCTTTCTAAATCATCTTCTCCACAGCCTTTCATTTTGATATGTAAAAAGGCCGCCTGCACTTTTGCACAGACGGCCCGAAAGAAAGGAGATAAAAATGAGAAAAGAGTCATAAACAAAAACGCCGCAAGCAGTATCGGGTGTGATACTGCCTCCGGCGAGGTTGTTTATATTCATTTACTAGTTTTTAACGATGTACTCATCATTTTGAAGCTATGAATTCAAGGTTGGCATCCTTCTGTTCGTAGGGTTTGTTGTTTGACATTTTTGAAGTCTCCGTAATATTTTTGTGTTCCGACCGGGTATTTATATACTAAGATAAATCAGAATTTGTCAATGTTTCAGTCCCATAAATTGCAGGGGTTTTATCGTTGAGTCCGGTGTTCAGACAAGAATATACCCTCTGAATCCGCGCACAGAATAGTAGGAATCCGCTCCGTTGTGAAAAGTAAAAACGGTATCATAGCGCCGTTCGCAGAACAACGCGCCGCCCTTGCTACGGATATCCTCCGGCGTAGCGATCCAGCTTGACGTTTTCAAATCAAATGAACCGAGACTTTGCAGTCGACGATAGAGTTCCTCCGTCATCATCGATATGCCGATCTCTTTCGCTTTCCGCTCGGCGCTGCTTGACGGCGGGTTTTTAGCGCGGCTATGCAACGCCTTTTCATCATAGCACAGGCTTCTTCGCCCGACGGGCGATTCCTTTGCGCAGTCGCAGAAAATGAGTTTTCCCGTCTTTACGTCATACCCTATGGTGTCAGGTTCACCGCCGGTTTCCTCCATTTTTTGCAAAATCGTGATGGCAGCAGGAACCTCGCGCAGCCTCTGCTCCACCTCAGACCATTCCAAATCCGGATGAAGTTCCTTTTGTTCTGAAAATCTCACTTTCAGTAATTCCAACATCATGCTCGCCCCCCTATAAATTTCGATTTATCTAACTAATATCATATTGCCCTATGTAAAGCCAAGCCTGTATCGGCTCGGCTCATATAATAGTATATCATATCACAGCAGCTTTTTCAACCCCTACATCGACATCTCCGGCTCCTCGGTCTCCGCAGGTCCGTTTACCTCCGACATTTCTTCCTGCATCTCTGCTGAGAAGACACTGATCACATTCTGAAACGGTATCCCGATGTCGTGAACAGCGGAATGCTCAATGCCGGGGCAGCTTGCGATCATATCACTTAATGCGTGAACGATCGGTGTTCTGAGATCGATCCCTTCGAGCAGCTCGTCGATATCAAAGTCACGCTCACCGTGCCTTGCTTGTACTGCGATGTCTTTTGCTATCTCCATAAGCTGCCCGTGAAGGCGTTCTTCTGAAACCGTCAGCTTAACAGTTTCCTGCTCTTTGACCGGCTCCGGTTTCTGCCGCACAATATGAAAGCTGTCCAACCCGGGAATAAGCGACAGCGACCTACCGTTGTCCCATTTCATCATTACACTTCCGGCATCATCGACACCACGAACAGTTCCCAGCATCCCCCGCTCTATCGGATGCGGATCATCGGACATTCCGTCACAGCAGATCCTTGTACCCGCCGGGTACTGCTCCTTTATTCTTTTCACCTGTTCCGGCCTCATAAATCCGTTCATTTGCTCACCCCATATTCATCGTCATATCTTCGTCCTCTGAGTAGTCCTCAGAAAGATCTTCTTCCTGTTCCTCAGACATCGTCTGCTGATCTCTTTCAAGCTCGGCAGTAATGAGCCCCAGGACAAATTCCTTCTGTGTCATATTGTGCCTGTTCAGATAGTCCTTGATCTGATCGAAGAGCTCATTCGGCACCTGAAAGGCAATCGTGCGCACACCCATACCCTGCACCTCCCTCGGACGGAGTTCGTTGTCAAGTGCCTGCGACACGAACTCCGCCATTGTTATTCCGTGGCTTTCGATATATTCTTTGACCTTCGCATGAAGGTCGGCATCCACCTTGACGGTGATGCCTCTCTTTTCAGTTTCCGGCATCGGCCTGCCTCCTTTCGAGGAACTTTCTGAAAGCGGTATGCACCACTTCGTCAACGGTGATGTGCTGCCTTTCGGCCTCTGCCTTGATTATCTCCGCATACTCCTGCGGGATCACGATCTCTTTTTTCATGATATACCTCCCATTTCTATACAAACATCTTTTGTCTCGCCCGTTTCTTCAAGTTCGCTCTGCACCATTTCCTGTGTTTGGACAAACTGTTCCAGTATCGTTTTTACCTGCGGAATAAACTGTGCATACCTTGCATAGCTGTAACCTTCGCTCTCAACTAACAAACCGTCGCCGCACTCATAATCGTAAATGAGCAGGCAGTGGTGTCGAGAACCGTCATGAAACATACTGTCAATGTTGTCCTCTATTTCCTTATGATCTTTCATAGGGTCTTCGATTATCTGCCTGAACCGAGAATTGCTTACGGGCAGAGCTTTTTCAACTACATACTCATTCGTAGCAAAGCTGTCTGCCTTTCTTTCAAGATACGGTAGATTCAAGATCAGTTTTTCCTTATTCATAACTGACCTCCCATTTCCATTTCCGGCTCATCGTTCCTGAGCGCCTTATCCTCGCAGGACACCACGTCCTTTACAAACTGTTCGGCTTCACTCAGATCATCGGAAAGTATCTCGTACCCCTCTGCCGCAGAGAATTCATCGAACTTTTCTGTTCTTGCTTCATCGGTGAACACCGAAAACAAATACCCCTTGCAGATCACATCGTTGCCGTTGCTGTCGTTGCGGACGATGTTATCGCTCGGGGTAATGTCGATAAAAAATCCCTTGTACTTCATTTGCACCTCCTAAAACCTGAAACTCATCTGAATATCATCATCAAGCTCATAATCTTCATCTTCGGATATTTCTTCCTCCTGGGTTTCCTCATACGCGAGGTTTATATCCGATGCGAAATCATACGCCCTTGATGCGGCTTCTATCAGATAGCTCGTATCCATACCGTTTTCACGGTAGCCGTCCCATATCGTCTGGAGATATCCCTGCGAGGGAGGCGATATCTGCCCCCTGTTCATAAGGTAAGCCATACCCTTGACCGTCTTGCCGTTCACCTCGACATCAATTTCCTCCTGACGGTAAAGATGAGGCCAGCCCTCATATCTGTTGAGCGCAGGGATATCTCTGGGATCAAGCTCCCACAGCAGAACAGGCACTTCTGCATTTTTATTAGGAACGATAGTAGCCACACCTCTGAACTCCAGCTCCCAGCCCTTTACCATTGCCGTTCCGACCACAGTTGAATGGGGACAGCGGAAAGCCATCTGCGGAAGGTTGATGTTTGAGCCGTATGCGATATACAGCATCGGCTTGGTCGGCAGCTTGTACTGATTTTTCTTGTTCACTGTTTACTCCTTTACATATTCATTGTCATTTCTTCGGATTCCTCTGTGTCACTCACAGCGGCGGTCTGTTCCTCATCGGATGTTTCCACGACATCGTGTGATACAGCCTGCACTCGTTGGCTGCGGGCGGCTTCACGCTCTGCTTTCAGACGTTCTCTCTGTGCTATGGCATCCTCGGGGTGCCGCCATGCGATATTGCCGGTCAGGTGTTTCAGCAGATGCGCCCGGTAGTTCTTGTACTCGTCCCCGATAAAGCCTAAATTCAGCAGAAAAACACGAAAGCTGTACCGCATATTATCCGAATGCGATACAGCCGGTGAGCATTTTGTTCTTGTAACTGCGGCGTTGCTGATAGCAAGTGCAAGAAGTATCTGTGCCTTGACCTCGCCTGCATGGAGCGAAGCGTTGCAGGCTCTGATCTCGTAGTGTCCGTGCTGAAAAAAGCTGTGAAGATTGAGAGCGTGGTATCGGGTGGGATTGTAATGTGCATCCCGGTTATAGCAGGATTCCTCATACCACAGGTCTTTGATCTTTTCCATTGAGGTCGGCTTCTTTCGGTTGAGCTTCTCGACAAACTCGCGGTTGATCTTCTTGCAGTAGGACGAACGATCCGAGGATACCTGCAAGGCATCCCACAGATAGTCCTCTTTTGATGACCACAGATTTACAAGGTTTCGTATCTGCTGCGGGGTGTAATCTGCGGCATCAATATGGATATGCGTTCCGCAGTCATACTGCGGGCCTGTGATTGCACCAGCCTCCCGCAGCGCCCGGATGACCTGCTGAAGCATATCCAGATCCTCAAATTCAAGGATAGGGGAGTTCATCTCCACTTTGTACAGGTCACTCGCAGAGCAGCCGTTCTTCTTCCGGGCGTAGATGCTGCTGTCGAATACTATCTGCCACCTCCTGCCTTTGCTGTCACCAACTGTGTACTTATCATAGCTGCCTCCCACATGGTCGATACTGCCCCCCAGCACCTTTTGGATAGCCTTTGCCGCCGAACATCGGGTGATGCCCGTCATCTCGATCTCGACTCCGAACCGCCGCTGCCTGATGCCGTCAAAGTTTCCTGCCATTGTTTCACCTCCATTCATTTTATATGTAAGCGGGGAAAGAAAAAAGCCCGGACTCGGTATTCTCACATTTTGTGAAAAGTACCAAATCCGGGCTGTAAAGTCTGTGAAAGATTTTTCCGTTTGATTGTCTAATTTTTGGTCGAAATCAATTGGGATAAACCTAAAAACCTATTAATTATGAGTTCAACTCCCTCCAGACGGAGAAAACAGCCGAAAATCATCTTCGGTTTTCCAACAAAAAATCCATGTTTCAGAGCAACAAAAAAGCGCGTATCTACGCGCTTTTTTGCCGAAAACATCTTTTTCGTTCGGTATTCGTGGCGCGCTGCAAGGGACTCGAACCCCTGACCTACTGGTTCGTAGCCAGTCACTCTATCCAGCTGAGCTAGCAGCGCATTTATTCAGCCATATTATTATAGCACAGCCTTATCTCTTTGTCAAGTATCGAAATGCTGTTTTCATAATTTATTCATAATGTGTCCGGCAAGTCTCCGCCTCCGCCGCCTTCGTGAAAAGCGGATGAAAAAAAAGCCCGGTTTATTGACATTCTCCCTGTTTTGCGTTATAATCATCTGTGACAACAGCAGGCTGCCCTGCAAAACACCCTTCGGGCCCGATAGCCCTAATCCATAAACAAGGAGATATATATATGACCATAAAAAAACCGGCTGCGCTGGCTCTTACGGCAGCTCTGGCGCTCTCCGCACTCGCTGCCTGCTCCTCCGGCAGCAGCTCCTCTCAGGCCGAAACGACAGCCTCTGTCACAACAGCCGCTACCAAGCCCGCTCCCCCGCCTGCCGACGGCAAACCTCTGGGTAAATATTACTTCTCCCAGGCCTTCAGCGGCGATAAGGAAGTGTATCTCAACGTCGATATGGACCCCTCAACTATCTATTTCGAGTTCAGGGAGGACGGCACAGGCAGCTATGTCAGCCCCAACGGCACCTCCAAGATCACCTGGTCAGGCTCGGAAGCTACCGTCGAGGGCTCCTCAAAAGTGACCTTCAAGACCGAGAACGAAAAGCTGACAGTGGAAGACGGCACCATGACCCTGATCTATATCCACGAGAGCGCCTACGAAAAGCCCTCCGATATCCCCGACGGAAAATATGTCTTCTCCTCCGCCCACGACGACGGCAAGCCCATTGAAGTCGGCAGCGAAGTCACCGCCGAGAGCACCTACCTCATCTTTAAGAAGGACGGCACGGGCATCGCCCATTCAGCCTCCGGTAGCCAGACCTTTACCTGGTCAAACGGGCATATCAACTACCCCGACGGCTCCGACGCCACCTATGTCCTGCGAGGAACGACTATGACCCTCTTCGAGATCAATTCAACGATGATACTCGAAAAAGTCCCCGATACATCAGTATAACAAAAAGCCGCATATCCCCTGCCCGGTGCAGACAGGATATGCGGCTTTTGCTCTTTTGCTGCGCAAGGCCTACCTCTCATACGGATTCTCCGCCAGATATTCGTCAAGTATCGCCGCAGCAGTCCGGACGAACCTGACACAGGGCCTGACCTTGTAGTAGTGCTCTGTCCTGAGCTCCGGCTCCGGAGCCGAAGTGACAGCCAGACCTTTGAGCAGCTCCCTGCAAACAATGGTCTCGTGCTTTTCCCTGAACTTTCCCGCAAGATACTGCACCCTTCTGTAATGCTCCGCCTTTTCTTCCTGTGTAAAGCCCTCTCCCAGACCGTAAAGCAGCCCGACGACCATAAACATCGCTGAGCAGGTCCCGCAGACTTCCCTGAGCCTTCCCATGCCTCCCCCGAAGGAGGAAGCCAGCTTCATCGCCGTTTCGCGGTCAAAGCCCGTAACATCCGAAAATGCCGCAAAGACCGATTGCGCACAGTTCATCCCCTCTATGAAATACCTCTCCGCCAGCGCTGCATGATCGACAGACATCATTTATCCCCCTCCAGATGTTTCTGATATGATTATAACCTATCCTCCCGTAAAAATCAACCCCGCCGCTCTCCTCCCGCAGGGATAAATTATTTATAAAAAAGACTTGATTTAAAAGACAATATGTAGTAAAATAGGAATAAGGGCATTCGCACTGCCCATAAATCGAAAGGAGTATTTACAATGATCTATTCGCACGAAGTAGAAACAATGTGCCCTGTCGCACAGGGCGTTGCTCACGGCGCTGCTCCTATCCCGGAGGAAGCAAAATGGGTCAAGGCCAAGGAGATCAAGGATATCTCCGGCTTTACACACGGCATCGGCTGGTGCGCACCTCAGCAGGGTACCTGCAAGCTGACACTTAACGTCAAGGAGGGTGTTATCCAGGAATGTCTCGTCGAGACCATCGGCTGCTCCGGTATGACTCACTCCGCTGCTATGGCTTCCGAGATCCTCCCCGGCAGGACTATCCTCGAGGCTCTCAATACAGACCTTGTTTGCGATGCTATCAATACAGCTATGAGAGAGCTCTTCCTCCAGATCGTTTACGGACGTTCCCAGTCCGCTTTCTCTGAGGGCGGCCTCGTTGTAGGCGCCGGCCTCGAAGATCTCGGCAAAGGCCTCCGTTCGCAGATCGGTACTATGTACGGCACTCTCGCAAAAGGCCCCCGCTACCTCGAAATGACCGACGGCTATGTTACCAAGCTGGCTCTCAACGAGGATAACGAGATCATCGGCTATAAGTTCGTTAACTTCGGCAAGATGATGGACTTCATCAAGGCCGGTGACGACGCTAACACAGCTTTCGAGAAGGCTCAGGGCCAGTACGGCAGAGTTGCCGATGCTGTTAAGCTCGTAGACCCGAGAAAAGAATAAGGATAGGGAGGATCACTGAAATGGCATTGTTTGAATCTTATGAGAGAAGAGAAAAGCAGATCCTTGCTGTTATAAAGGAATACGGCATAGGCTCTATCGAAGAGTGCGCCGAGATCTGCAAGGCTAAGGGTCTTGATATCTATAAGCTCGTCGAGAGCATCCAGCCTATCTGCTTCGAGAACGCTAAGTGGGCTTACACAGTAGGCTGCGCTATCGCTATCAAGAAGGGCTGCACCAGAGCTGCCGACGCCGCCGCCGCTATCGGCGAGGGCCTCCAGGCATTCTGCATCCCCGGCTCTGTTGCCGATCAGAGAAAGGTCGGCCTCGGCCACGGTAATCTCGGCAAAATGCTCCTTGAGGAAGACACCGAGTGCTTCGCTTTCCTGGCAGGCCACGAGTCCTTCGCTGCCGCTGAGGGCGCAATCGGTATCGCTGAGAAGGCCAATAAGGTAAGAAAGAAGCCCCTGCGCGTTATCCTTAACGGCCTCGGTAAGGACGCTGCTCAGATCATCGCCCGTATCAACGGCTTCACCTATGTTGAGACCGAGATGGATTACCACACCGGCGAGGTAAAGGAAGTGTTCCGCAAGGCATATTCCGAAGGCCTCCGCGCTAAGGTAAACTGCTACGGCGCTAACGACGTTACAGAAGGCGTTGCTATCATGTGGAAGGAGAACGTTGATGTCTCCATCACCGGTAACTCCACCAACCCCACAAGATTCCAGCACCCCGTTGCCGGTACATATAAGAAGGAGCGCACCGATGCAGGCAAAAAGTACTTCTCTGTTGCTTCCGGCGGCGGTACAGGCCGTACCCTCCACCCGGATAACATGGCAGCAGGCCCTGCTTCCTACGGTATGACAGATACTATGGGCCGTATGCACTCCGACGCTCAGTTCGCAGGTTCTTCCTCCGTTCCGGCTCACGTTGAGATGATGGGCCTTATCGGTATGGGCAACAACCCGATGGTCGGTGCTACTGTTGCTTGTGCAGTTGCTGTTGAAGAGGCTATGAAGTAAGCCCCGATAAATACAATATCACCAAAGCCCCGCCCGATCGCAGCGGGGCTTTTTCTGCACCTACACCCGGCAGGAGCACATCCCCGCACCGATACCCGGCGGAAAAAGCTCTCCCTTTTCGCCCCCGTACCCCCAAAAATATTGACAGTAGCCACAGCGTATGGTATAATGTAAAGCACAGCAGAATTGTATTTTTCAGGAGGAAGCAATAATGAAAAGTAAAACGATACTCGCCCTCGCTATGGCTCTCTGTATGTCTGTTTCAGTAGCAGGCTGCGGCAGCAGCGACAGCTCTTCCGGCGGCAGCGACAGCTCTTCCGGCGGCTCCGGGAGCAATACTGCGGCTTCGGCCGGTCAGAAAGGCTCCGGCCTCCCCTCAGACATCACCGATAATCTCTATGATCAACGTGCCAGGTTCGGCAGCGAGGTTCTGGGTGTCCCCGTTTCTGTCGGAGACCTTGAGGACGCCGGCTGGGTGTGCAAGAGCCCCGATAATACGGTCAGCGGAAAAAAAGGCTGCGATATTGATTTTGAAAAGGACAGTCAGCTCATCACAGCCCATGTCTACAACAACGCCGAAGAGGGCTCCGGTGCCGTTAAGGTCGGCTCGGATGAGGGGAAGAGCAGCCTGACTGTAACCTATATCTCCATGCTCTCCGTTCTTAACGATGACGGCACCGTCAAGAGCGGCAAGATCGCCCTCCCCAAGGGCATAGAGACAGGCGCTACCATCGAGCAGGTAAAGGCCGCATACGGCGAGCCTGCCAAGACCAAAGAGACCTACGCTCCCGGCGGCGGAAACCGCGACGGATTTGTCTACACCTATCAGGAGAGCGGCAAGAAGTCCTATGTTGAGCTCATCTTCAAGGGAGACGGCAGCGGCTCCAAGATCGCCAAGGAAAGCACTGTCAAATTACAGGGCGTAAAGATCTGTCACAGCCTCTCTGACTAAGGCTGCTGTCCCGGCATAAAATGACCGGGCTGCTGCACTGTAACAGTTTTTTCGCTTTTGCTGACGGCCGCTCTGCATTGCAGCGCGGCCGATGTGCGTAAAATGGGTATTCCCCCGCTCGGAGGGAATACCCATTTTATCTGTTATCAACTGCCTCCGGATAGAGATCGTGATGCGTCAGCCGCTCCCAGGCCACCTGCTCCCACTTGGAGCCCGCTCTGCCGTAGTTGCAGTAAGGGTCGATGGAAATGCCGCCTCTCGGCATGAATTTCCCCCATACCTCTATATAGTACGGATCCATCAGCTTTATCAGATCGTTCATTATGATATTAACACAGTCCTCGTGGAAGCTGCCGTGATCCCGGAAGCTGAAAAGATAGAGCTTCAGCGATTTGCTCTCCACCATCCTGACATCCGGGACATAGGAGATATAGATCTTCGCAAAATCCGGCTGACCCGTTATCGGGCAGAGAGCCGTAAATTCCGGGCAGTTGAACTTGACAAAGTAATCTCTCCCCTGATGCTTATTCTCAAAGGTCTCCAGCAGAGACGGATCGTAGCTCTCGGGGTATACCGTCTTTTTCTCCCCCAGCAGGGTCAGGCCTTCCGCCTTCTTGTCTCTATCGCTCATTTTGTTTCCTCACTTTCTGCTGATCCAAGCGCCGGGTCGGGGATGCCGTTGGCTGCAAAGGCCGCCGCCCGGTCGCGGCAGGTGCCGCAAAGCCCGCAGGGTTTGTCTCCGCCCTCATAGCAGCTCCATGTCAGCCCCAGAGGCGCTCCCAGCTCGACTCCTTTTGCGACTACATCTTTCTTGCTGACCGAAACGAAAGGCGCCTCCAGCCTCAGCTCTCCTCCGCTGCCCAGATATATCGCCCGAGCCATAGCGTCGTTGAACTGTGTGCTGCAATCCGGGTAAGCGTTGCCGGCCGCATCGTCGGCGTGAGCGCCGTAGTATATCACCTCGCAGCCGTGAGAAAGCGCCGCGCTGGCTGCTGCCGCAAGGAAAAGCCCGTTGCGGAACGGAACGTATGTGGATACCGGCCTGCCGCCTGTCTCTCCGAGCTGCTCGGCATAGCTCTCCTTTGGGATCTCTCCGCTGCTGCCCTTGAGCAGAGTGCAGTCCGACCCGGCAAACACAGCCGCCAGATCCAGCACTACCCTCTCTGCGCCGTAAAACTCCGCGACTTTTGCCGCAGCCTCCAGCTCCCGGCTGTGCTTCTGGCCGTAGCTGACAGAGATCGCCAGCAGCTCTCCCCTGCCGTATCTCCCGGCAGCCAGAGCCATGCAGACCGCGCTGTCCAGCCCTCCGCTGAGCAATACCGCCGCCTTCATCGCATCCCCTCCATAAGTGCCTCAGCCAGCCTTGCGTCTTCAAGGTATTTCCCGCAGAAGGTCTGAGTCACAGTTCTCGAAGAGGGGTTCCTTATCCCTCTTGCGGTCATGCAGCTGTGAGAAGCCGCGATAACGACCCCGACATCTTCTGTCCCTGCTGCTTCGGAGAGTATCTCCGCGATATCCGAGCCCAGCCTTTCCTGCAATTGCAGCCTCCTGGCCGCCATATCGCAGATCCGGACTATCTTGCTGAGCCCCAGCACCTTCCCCTTCGGGATGTATCCGACAGTTATCTTCATATCATACATCAGCGCCATGTGATGCTCGCAGTAGGAAAACACCTCGATGTCTCTTACCGTTACAGGCCCGCTGTTTTTTGGAGCGGCAAAGCCCTTGCCGAACATCTCGGCTATCTGGCTGTTAGTGTAGTTTATCCCCTCAAAGACCTCTTCGTACATTCTGGCGACCCTCTCGGGAGTCTCGGCAAGGCCCTCTCTGTCAGGGTCCTCGCCCAGAGCAGCAAGTATGCCTCTGATATGCTCCTCGATGGCTTTGGTATCTATCATCTCTTAAACTCCTCTCATTTCCGGCGGCCAGATGAATTTGTGGAGCTGCAATTGCAGCCGCACACCGTTAAGGCCTCTCTCTTTCATGAAATCCACCATCTCCGCAGGCTCGATCATCCCGAACACCGGGCTCAGATAGACCTTGCAGGCTGGCTTGTATTCTTCAAGTATCTCCGCAGCGCGTTCCAGATCCTCCCCGGACCCGCAGACGAATTTCAGCGTGTCCTTCTCTGTCAGCAGGGGAAGATTTGCAGTATACATCCTGCTCTCCATGCCGCTTGAAGGCAGCTTGTAGTCCATAGTAAAGGAAGCTCCGCTGCCGATATATCCTTCCAGCGGCACAGAGCCGTTAGTCTCGATCTCGACCTCATATCCCGCCCGGATAAGCCCGCTTATCAGCTCGCCTATCCCCGCTCTGCCCAGAGGCTCTCCTCCTGTCAGCGTGACATTGCGTACATCAGCATCTTTTGCCAGCTCCAGCAGCTCCGGGACACTGCAAAGCGTATATGGGGCATCCTTTTCGTTTGCCCATCTGGTATCGCACCAGGAGCAATTCAGGCCGCATCCTGCAAAGCGCAGGAAAAGCGCCAGCTCTCCCGCCTTCTGCCCCTCGCCGTTTATGCTGACAAAATGCTCCGCCAGCTTCAGCTCACACATACCGTCACTCCTCATATACCGCACAGTTTTCCGGCGTTTCATATACCGCGACTCTGCAAACAGGCAGCCCCGACTCCCGCAGCCTGCAGAAGAAATCCCGGCTCATGTTCTCGGCTGTCGGGCGGTAAGGCACTTCGATGAGCCGGAAGCCCTCCTCATTGAGCGCTTCCAGAGTCGCCTCCCTGAGAGAGCCCGCTTCATAGATCAGGGCGTGGTCAAAGCTGTCGGCAACAGCCCGCACAGCAGCCTTCAGGTCTCCGAAATCCAGCACCATGCCCCGCTTTTCGCCGCTCCCGATCAGCTCCCCGCTGCCGGCACAGGCCTCGATGACCCAGCGGTGCCCGTGGATATTGGCGCACTTGCCGCTGTAGCCGTGCAGGAAGTGTGCGCTGTCGAATGCTGCGGATGTCTTTATTATATACATAGGTCTCCTCCCGATGTCTGCGGTCTCAGGCTCTTCGCCCCGACCGATAAAAAAAGCCCCCGTCCGCGCCGCAGACGAGAGCACATAGCTGTCCCGTAGTCTGCCCTGGTTTTTTTTAACGACAGGATGGCGCAAACGAACTGTCGGCCTTAACATTATATCACATCGGATATGTAAAGTCAAGCATGATCTTCCCCTGCTCCCGAGATTTAACAGAATGGTCAAATACCGCCAGGAAGCAGCCCCAGCAGCCCCCTCCCTTGACTTTTTTTGTGAAATATGCTATAAAAAAAGTAAAGGCAACAGTAATACCGGAGGAGGTGCCGCCATGAAGCTCAGGAGAATTCTTACAGGGCTGCTCGCAGCCGCCCTCATGCTCTGCGGATGCTCGGTCAACAGCAGCGATCCTGACTTATCAGGCGATGTCTCCGGAGCCTCCCTGCCTAAGCAGCTCCCTCCCGGAGAGCTGGTCTGCTATTCCTTCAGCGCCGGAAAAGCCGATGCACACCTTATATATGACTCGGAATTCGCTATCCTCATCGACTGCGGCGAAAAAGGCTTCGGCAAAGAGATAACCGAATTTCTCGAAGCCCATGATATCAGGACCATAGATATGCTCATCATCTCCCATTTCGATAAGGACCATGTGGGCGGCGCCGCAAAAGTAATAAAATCCAACGAGGTAAGAAATGTCTTCCAGCCTGCCTATGCCAAGCAGAACGACGAGACCGAAAACTACCGCAGGCAGCTTGCCGAGAAAGGCATCTCTCCGAATATCGTCAGAGAGCGGCAGACTGTCCGTATCGGCTCCGCCGAGCTGACCTTCTACCCGCCGATGAAGGAGATCTACGCTGAGGATCAGAGCAACAATTCCTCCCTTATGGTCTCTGTCCGCTACGGCAGCAAGTCTATGCTCTTCACCGGCGATGCTGAAGACCTGCGGCTCTCGGAGTTCATCTCGACGGAAAAAGCCGCCTTCGATGTGCTGAAAGTCCCCTATCACGGCCATTTCCAGATGATGCTCTCCTCCTTCCTGAAAGCCGTCGATCCGCAGATCGCCGTTATAACCTGCTCCGATTCCGAGCCGGAGGACGATCAGGTCATCAAAATGCTCAGCGAGCTGGGATGTGTCACCTACCTGACCCGCAAGGCTCCCGTGATGATTCGCTGTGACGGCAGCTCTGTCACAGCATCCTACGTCTCTTAGTCCGCTTCATCCACAGAACAAATACCGGCAAAAAACCGTATATCCCCTGCGAAATGAGGGATATACGGTTTTTATTGTTTTACGGAGGATCATTCTCTCCGTATCACCATATTGCATCTGTCCCAAAGCTCGTCTCCGAACCTGAAAGCTCCGTATTCGGTATGCCGCAGAGCAAAGCCCGCCGCCTCGTAGCAGCGTATCGCCCGGACATTCGCGGAAAACACCATAAGCTGCACCGCATCCGCTACGGCAATCTCAAATCCGTACCGCACAGCAAGAGCCAGCATCTTCCTGCCTACCCCCTGCCCGCGCAGCGCCGGATCCACCACAACGAATTTCAGCATACCCTCTCCTGTATCGGTATTCAGCGAAAAGCTGAAAAAACCTGCCTGCCGCCCGCTGTCGTCTATCGCTGTAAAGGGCGTGTCTCCGCAGTTTACTGCAAGCTCCCCGAAGAACCTTAAAAAGCTCTCCCCCTCTGCCGGAAAAGGGATCCTGTTACCGCTCCAGAGGGCGTGGGTGCGCTGATCGGCGATCCAGCTCACGACGATGTCAAGATCAAGAGCCGGGATAAAAGGTCTCAGTCTCATTATTCTCTCTCCGCCTTATCATAGAGTTTCTGCTCTCCCCGCTGACGCATACCCAGATAGAAGCGCTTTGTAAATTTCCAGGGCAATATGCAGAGCCCCAACTGAACTGTACTCGGAACAAGCACATCAAAGAAGGAGCAATAGCCGCTCTTGCGTATCATACGCCTTACCCTGATAAAGCTCTTGGTCGAGCGGAAGCTCTTTCTCTTGCGGTAATCCTCCTCAGAAATGTTATATCGCACCAGCGGCTCGGGGATATTCTTGGCTTTGGCTCCCGCTGCCAGCATCCTGACCGCAAATTCATAATCCTCACATTCCTCCAGCTCGGCATATCCTCCGACCTCGATAGCTTTCTCTTTTCTGAAAGCCAGAGTCTGCCGGCAGAAAGGGTTGCGCCTTTTGGCATATTTTCTTATCTTGGTGTCTCCTGTCGGCATAGTCTTGACCCCGACAGTCCGGCTCTCGGTCTTGTCATAGACCTCCGCGAAGGTCCCGACCATATCCAGCCCGGGCTTTTCCGCGAACATCCGCATCTGCTTCTCGCAGCGGTCCGGATAGGAAACATCGTCAGAATCCATCCGGACGATATACGGGCTGCTGCAAGCCTTTATGCCCTCATTCAGCGCCGCAGCCGCTCCGACGTGCTCGTCTATCCTGACGATACGGAACTTGTTGCGGTATTCGCTCTCGAAGCTCTTTGCGATTATGTTCAGCTCGCAGGTCAGCGCTCCGTCGCAGACCAGGACGACCTCTGCGGGAGGATAGGTCTGCATGATCATGCTTTCCAGGCTGTTGTTGAGATTTTCGGGGAGCTCCCTGTCATATACCGACATCAGCACAGTATACGGCGGCAGCTTGTCTCCTTCCTGCCACATCGGTATCCCTCCCCTCAGAAAACGCTCTTTGTTGTGCCCTTTGCGCCAGAGTACGCACTATATATAGTATATCATCAGCAGCAGCTTTTGTCAACAAAGATTTAGTATTTTTTACAAAATTATTTATCATCTATTGCTATTACTGTGCATTTATGATATACTGAACTTTGGAGACAAAAACACACAGAAAGAGAGGATTATAACTATGATATTTCAGGAACTGACACATAAGGGCGGCGCTGTGATGATCGACTACACCACCACCTGGGGCTACGGCTACGAATTCATCCTTGATGCCGCCAGGCTGATAATCGCCAACGATTTCAAGGAAAATCTCCAGCATATCACAACAGCCGCTGCTCCCGGAGGCGAGCAGACGGTCTGCACCGATGCTGTCAAGGCAGCCGGAGGGGATCTCAGGCTCTGCCCGGAGACCTCAAAGGAAAACGGCCTTGTCACGATCGCAGGGATAAGCTCGATCATGAGAGTCCCGGTGCAGTTCATCTTCTTCAACCAGACCAACCTTGTAAGGCTCATCTGCCCTGTGGAAAAATACATCGAAGAACACGGCGACCACATCTTCGACAACTTTATGAACAGTATCGAGATCAAGGCAAGCTGCGCCGCCGCAGAGCGTTCTGCCGAAGCAAGGATCCGCGCTGAATACGACGGAAAACAGGGCATCTGAAACTATACCGATCAAGTATAAAATAAATTTTCCGTTACCTATTGACAAACACAATATGTTGTGTTATAATTCTAATTGCAGCGATAAATGTAGGTTTATCGTCCAAAAAAAGTAACTGACACCGCAGTGCAGCGGTGATTATATTGAATTGAAAACGAAAGAGGTAATGGAAATGGTAAACGTTAATGTCAAGAACGGCAAGCTCTCTCAGGCTGAGATCGATGCTTACGTTGCAAGAGCCAATGAGCTCTATCCCGGAAAGACCGTTGAGTCTATCGACCTGACAATAGACGGCGAATATGTGGATGTGGATTATCACTTTGCTGAGGTTCCTTTCCAGAGGATTCGCCGCATCACCGGTTATCTGGTAGGTACTGTTGACCGCTTCAACAACGCAAAGCGTGCTGAGGTAGCAGACAGAGTAAAGCACGGTGTTTCCGCTTCATAAAACCTACGTCCCTATCAACGATCACTGCACCGCAGCAAGCAGGCAATATTGCGCCGATCCAAGGCTAGGTGCGGCACAACAAAAACAAAGGGAGACCAAAGCACGGTCTCCCTTTTTTTACGCCGAAACGCGGCGCTCCCGTTGGTCGCTTGCTGTCGTGGGTGGGTCGTCTGTACGCCCTGCGACGCTGCCGATAGGATCAGCGACGTCTTTCCCTTAGAGGGGCGGAGCGTTGTTGCGGCGGGGTCACAGAACAAGTACTGCACCGCAAAAAGCCGGCAATAATGCGCCCATCCAAGGGCGCGCCAGCCCTTGGCAGGGGGGTCAAGGGGGACAGCGTCCCCTTTGCAGAGCACGAGACAGAGTCTCGTCCGGAACGCAGTTCCGGCCAAGGCGCGGCATAACGAAAAATAAGGGAGACCAAAGTATGGTCTCCCTACATTTTTATGTGGACGAACGAAAAATGCCGCGCCGTAAAAACCCTTTTGTCCGCTGGCACAGGAAACAGTGAGCGCAGCGAACGATTTTCCGTTTTTTAGCGCCGAAACGCGGCGCTCCCGTTGGTCGCTTGCTGTCGGTGGTGAGTCGTCATTACGCCCTGCGACGCTGCCGGAAGGTTCAGCGCCGTCTTTCATTTAGAGGGGCGGGACGTTGTTTGTGGCGGGGTCACATAACAAGTACTGCACCGCACAAAGCGGGTAACATTGCGCCCATCCAAGGGCGCGCCAGCCCTTGGCAGGGTCAAGGGACAGCGTCCCTTGCGGGGTATGGGGCAGCGCCCCATACCGGAACGCAGTTCCGGCAAGGCGCGGCACACCGAATAAAAGGGCAACAAAGTCTTCCTCCCACACAAAGCATCGAAGACAAACAAAAATGCCGCGCCGACAAACATTTTAGCTCGCTGGCACAGGAAACAGTGAGCGTAGCGAACGATTTTCCGTATGGCTCCGCACAAGGCAATAGTCCATGGACTATGAGTGAACTGTCTGCCACGCCCGACCTAAGAGCAAAAACTTCACAATAGCTCACGCTTAGTTTCGGGGGCTTTCCGGTCGCCCCCGAGCCCCTTCGGGTGCTTGCTTTCTTTAGTGGATCGTCATTACGCCCTGCACCGCTTCGGATGCAGTTTAAGTCTCTGGGAGGATGTATGCAGAAGCACCGGCAAAGCCGGAACTGTACGGACAAAAAAGCTGCCTATCCCTGTCTGCGGGCACGAACTTAAAAAAAGGGTTGATATATTTGGGATATTGTGTTATAATCATATATAACATCATTCCGGGACAAGCCCGGTAAAAAAGAGAGGAGGCTGGAAATGGCAAGAAAAAAGGAAGATTTTAAACGACTCATAGTCTTTCTGCTTACCTTCTCAATAGTCTCGGGATTTGCTCTGCTCTTTGCCAATACCTGGTATAAGAGCTATAACAGCGAGATGCGGGATCCTTTCTGGAAATACGGAAACATCCTGCTCATCCTGATATATATGTCAATATATACCATCATCACCCGCAGTGTCAACGGCTTTAAGGTCACATATCTGAAGGCTGCCGGGCTTTTCGGCTCCCAGCTTCTGGGGATCCTTGTCACAAACGGCATTACTTTTACACAGATAAGCCTTATCGGCCGTGGCCGTCTCAAGATCATGCCTATGTTAAAGCTGACCGCAATTGAGATCGGCATCGCACTCTGCTGGAGTATATTCTCGACCCTGCTTTTAAAAAAACTATACCCTCCGCGCAGAATGATAATCGTCTACGGCAACAGGAATATGGAGAGCCTCATAAACAAAATGAGCCGCAGGCAGGATAAATACCACATCTGCGCCTCTGTAAGCTGCGACGAGGATATCGAGCATATCAAACAGCAGATCCTCAGATATGAAGCTGTCATCATCGCGGATGTGCCTAGCCAGATGCGGAATGCCTTGCTCAAATTCACAGTTGACCGCTCTATCAGAGTCTATATCACCCCAAAGCTCTCTGATATAATCATTCGCGGCTCAGAGGATTTCCACCTTTTCGATACTCCGCTCCTGCTCAACAGAAACGACGGTCTCTCGGTGGAAAAGCGGTTTATCAAGCGTTCCTTTGATATCTTTTTCGTGCTGATAGCAATAGTAATAGCGGCTCCGTTCATGCTGATCTCTGCACTGGCAATAAAGCTCTACGATCGCGGCCCGGTATTCTACAAACAGAAGCGCCTGACCATCGGCGGAAAAGAATTCAATGTTTTCAAATTCCGCAGCATGGTAGTCAATGCCGAGCAGCACGGTGCCCAACTTGCTGACCGCAACGATGACCGCATAACGCCTGTCGGGAAGATCATCAGGGCTATAAGATTTGACGAGCTGCCGCAGCTTTTCAATATTCTTCTTGGGGATATGTCTTTTGTGGGGCCACGCCCCGAAAGGCCGGAGTTCACAGAGAAATACGAAAAGACTATGCCTGAGTTCCGTTTCCGGCTGAAAGTCAAGGCCGGGCTCACGGGTTATGCGCAGGTCATGGGCAAATACAACACGACAGCTTATGACAAGCTGAAGCTGGATCTTACCTATATAGAGAACCAATCGCTGCTTCTGGATCTGAAAATACTGCTTATGACCGTCAAGACGGTATTCAAGCCGGATGCAGCGGAGGGAATAGAGAACGACACTCCGGTAGAGACTCAGCGCGAGCAGCATCCGCCCCGAACAGAAAACGAACTCAGCGACATCCTCAAATAGTTTTTTAGCTCCGGGGCGCGGCGCTCCCTTCGGTCGCTTGCTGTCTTTGTTGGGTCGTCGTTACGCCCTGCGACGCTGCCGATAGGTTCAGCGGCGTCTTTCCTTTAGAGGGGCGGGACGTTGTTAGCGGCGGGGTCACAGAACAAGTACTGCACCGCACAAAGCGGGCAATATTGCGCCCATCCAAGGGCGCGCCAGCCCTTGGCAGGGGGTCAAGGGGGACAGCGTCCCCTTTGCAGAGCACGAGACAGAGTCTCG